>Ga0364880_10059_pt1 | contig 68461 bp, 36 predicted proteins | sample ExccelJu500001D3_5_FD_206927 | JGI IMG/M metagenome (GOLD analysis project Ga0364880, IMG submission 206927) | Enriched cells from Trout Bog Lake Hypolimnion, Wisconsin, USA - BchlTB.July30.5000.01.D3 | ecosystem: Environmental > Aquatic > Freshwater > Lake > Hypolimnion/Profundal zone | place... | reverse complement strand
TTCCGACCTCATGATTTCGGCCAACAATTAAAAACAATAAACCAATAACAAGGGCAAAGATAATTTCAGCCAAAACAGCCAGTGCCGTGCCTACAAAATTACTGGCCGAACCACTCAGCTGCGCAAAAGTACCGGCGTTCCAACCCGCGAAATGCTTAATAACACTATAACCCATTATAAATACCAGGTAGTAGACCAACAGGTATGGGATATTCTTTTTCATGAGATATTGTTTTACGTTAACCCGAGGCTTACCGGAACAAAATAACACCTCTTAGTTAAAAGGCCTCATAAATATAGAGCAGTTTTCGCTGCCCGTAAGTATTTATATTTTTCCCCAACTAAAAGAAGCATACACCTAACATTACCTGATCAAAGTAATACTTCCGGTTCGCAGGGTTTGCGTGTTATCCAGGAAAGTGATCTGGGCCTCATACACATAAACCCCGGGCATTTGTGACTGGCCTTTATAATTACCATCCCAGCCTAAGAACTGATTCTCAGAATCGAAAACTTTCTCACCCCAACGGTTAAATATTTTCAGGCTAACAGTTTTAATACTTTCACCATATATCAAAAACATATCATTATTTCCATCACCATTCGGGGTAAATGAATTAGGGATATAAACCGGTGGAGTCCCAATAACAATGATACGCGATGAAGCGCTCGCCAAACATCCCTTATTGTAGGTGATAGTTAACGTGTAATTATTGATGTGGCTGTAGCTGCTAACAACAGGATCCGGGCAATCTACGCAACTCAGCCCCATAGCAGGTATCCAGTTATAAGAAACAATAGATGAAGTAGGGTAATTCTCAAAACTTGAAAACAGCTGAATGGTCTCCCCTAAAGAAATAGTCGAATCAACCGGCAACACGCTCGCAATGGCCTGCACCGGTTCACCTATTATTGCCGACGAATCTGTCAGGCAACCATTAAAGTTGGTAATACTGATTTGATGAGAACCTGAAGACAGGCCAAAAAAGTCACCCGAAAACTGAAATGCCCCGCCGTCAACGCTATATTGATACGGAGAGTTTTGCGCTACCAACCCGGATATGTGAATAGCGCCATCAGTGTATTGAGGCCCAAAACAGGAAGTTGAATCGGTCGCGATACCAAATGTATCCGGAATTGCGTTAGGAACATAAGCCGTATCAAGCACCACGCATCCGTTATTGTCGGACACCTGAACCACATAAAACCCGGTATCCAAACCAAGAATTACCGAATCCGTAGTTGTGATAAATACAGACGGGTCTTGCGACGCCGCATAATTAAATGGAGGAACACCACCTGAACTAACATGAAGGGATAATGTTCCCGTAGCAGTACCTACACATTTAACCGGAGTTGAATCTATCGAGAAAATGATCTGTCCTGGTGACGAAATCAATACGCTCGAAGAAGCTGTGCAGCCCAACTGATCCGTAACGGTGCTCACATATAACCCTGCAAGCAACGAAATCGCAGTTTGCTTTGTCTGCCCGTTACTCCATAAGTAATTGTATGGCTGTGTTCCGCCAGTAACCATATCAACAGCACTACCATCGGGACCGTTAAAGCATAAGGCATCGGTTCCGTTGATTGACAAAGACAATAGTGGAGGTTGCCCGACCACCACGCTGTCAACCGCTGTGCAATTATTGGCGTCGGTTACAATAACAGCATACCTTCCGGCGGAAAGACCGCTATCCGGATTACCTGCTGACTGACCATTCCAGGTATACGTATAGCTACCAACCCCACCCACCGGAAACTCTTCAACTATCCCATTGCTTCCTCCGAAACAGGTTACATTGGTTACCGTAGCCAGTGGAAAAACAATTTCAGAAGGAGAGGTAACCTGCACAACAGCATTGACCATGCAACCTGCATTATCAGTTACTGAAGGATAATAGGTATCAGCCGGCAAATTCGTTGCATCCTGGCTCGTAACACCTATGCCCCAGTTATAGGAATAAGGAGGGGTTCCTCCGCTAACGTCCAGATCAATAGCGCCGTTACTCGCACCGTAGCAGGTGGCATTGGTAACAGTATCGGTCATAACAAGAGGCGTGGGTTGGGTGATAGTTGCGGAAGTAGTGTCAATGCATGAATGAGCGTCAGTAACAGTAACGGCGTAATAGCCGGGTGCTAGACCGGTGCGGTTCTCCAGTTGGCTGCCGTCACTCCATAAAAAAACATATGGTGTGCTCCCCCCCCGTTATACTTAAAATGATCGTTCCGTTGGCAGCATTAAAACATGAAACATTTTGAGGGACCGCTGATGCGGTTAGCATTTGGGGTTGCGTAATATTAGATCCGGCGGTTGCAGTACATCCGGCATTATCAGTTGCTGTAACAGAATATCCCCCAAGTGCAAGGCCCGTAACAGGATTAGTAGTAGCTGCATTGCTCCATATATAATTATAAGGGGCAGTACCTCCGGTTGTAACCGCGAGGAGGTTACCGTCTGCCCCGCCGAAACAAGAAACATTGGAAGTAGTTAATGAGACCACCACCGGAGGCAGGGTGGAAACCACAACAGACATCGTTGCAGTACACAAATTCACATCTGTAGCGGTAACCGTATATGAACCTGCAGGCAGGTTGGTTGCTGCTGCCGTATTACCACCCGAACTCCATGTATAACTAATATTTCCCGCACCACCCGAGGCAGAAACTGTTGCCGAACCATTACTACCCCCGACACACGAAACCGGCGTAATGACCGGGGCAGAGAACACAATAGCTGGCGGAGCATAAACCGTAATAGTATCTGTAACCGTACATCCATCATGGTCAGTGACTGTTGAGTGATATAATCCCGCTGCCAGTCCGTTGGCCACGGCCGCGGTTGCCCCGCTACTCCATAAATACTGATAAGAACCTGCGCCCGAAACAATGGTGGATGAGGCCGAACCATTAGAGGCGTATGAACAACTTGCCGAAGTGGAGGTTAGTGTTTGTCTAAGAGTATCGAACGTCACCAGGATAGTATCGCTTGTAATGCAACGACCGCTCGATACAAAAACAATGTAGCTTCCCGAGGTTGAGTTATCCGTCGGGTTAAGAATATTGCTTCCCGACAAACCGTTTGCAGGAACCCAGTTGTAAATAAAGGCCTGCCCGCTTACCGGATTACCCGTAACAACAGGGCTGAGTTGAACCGGATTGCCACTGCAGGAAACCATATCAGGACCGGCATTTACACTGAACGGAGCTGTATTTAATACATTGACCTTTACGGAATCGGTAGAATTACATCCGGCCAGGCTCGCCACACAAACATAAGTGGTGGTGGTAGCAGGAAACGCCAATGGATTAGGAATAACAGATGAGGATAAACCGGTAGTTGGTGTCCAGCTATAAGTTGCGCCCACGGTTGCAAATAGTTGCACAGTATCTCCCGGACAAATACTGGTATCAGGCCCGGTAACAACGTGTGGCGGAGTGATTATGTATAATAAGCTACTATCATATACCGTACCACATAAGCTGGTCAGATACAATTCCACGCTTTGTGTTTGAGTAGCATTACCGATCGGATGGATAATGATCTGCCTGATACTATCGCCGGTTAAAAACTGAACACTGCCCGATAGTTGTGAATAGTCAACGCCATTGGTAGCAGTACCACCAACAACATAATTGACCGTAGTATTTTGCGATACAGGCTTTTGAAATTGAAGTGTAAAGATACCATCAACACATCCCCTTACAGCACTGTCAATTCCCGGAACTGATGTGCCGGCAGTATCAAAGCCTACGAGGTTCGAACTAAGGCTGTTGGCCTCAATAAATACGCCTGAATCATACGTAGGGTCGCCCACATCGGCTATAGCCAGCTTTAAATGATAAGTGCTGCACGGGGTTAAACCTCCGGCGGCAGCTGTTAAAGTGGTAGTAAAACCGTTATACTGTATATAGTAAGGATTGGTGCTTGTTGGCGGCGTAGACCCATCGCCATTATTCACATAGTATTGCGAATATGCCAGTGATTGGTTGGCCGAATCACAGGTGCCCCCCTGGCTAAAACCTCCAGGTGTTCCGGGATTAACTGAGTTAATGGATACAGGAACAGTGGTACCGGGTATCAGCGCAATATCCTTTAACCCCACAATACCGGGCCCGCTGATAAAAAATGCAAACACATCATTAAAAGGACTGCATACAAATTCAGGGTATTCTTCCGACCCGAATATGTATTTAAACTGAACGCTGTCGCTCTGCACCGTAATATCAAACTCAAGTATGCAATCATCAAACAGATCGCTGGTTGGTTTATGAATTAAATTAGCCAGGTCAGGATCGCCCGGAGTTATACTCCATCCGTAAGTTGCATTGGGTTGGTTATTCGGACCAACAATATTGGATACTTTGCCATTGGTTAGCACAATACCCGAATCCATGTTCAGACTGCAACTGTTGCAGGTAAAACTTCCGGCCGCTCCGTTAGGACAATTCAGCGTTACATTAGAAATAATTACTCCGGGCCCGGACATGATCTGAGCTAACTGTGGTCCGTTATTAATAACATTCACACTGATCTGCGCAAATAATGCCGGATGGGAGAAAAAGAAAAAAAGAATACAAGCCGAATAAAACTTTCTCATTTATAAACTATAACGCCGGGTAATGATTTCAATTTTAAAACATCCCGTTTGATTAATTAATAGAAGCCATAAAAAAGGCAAAAGTTGCACATGTAGGCAACTTTTGTGTTAAATATCAATGCTTTAGAAATTACCTGATCAAAGTAATACTTCCGTGCTTCTCTGATGTTGTATTATCCAGGAACGTGATCTCCGCATCATAAGTAAATACGCCGGGGTTTTGCAATATTCCTTTATACGTACCATCCCATCCGTTAAACTGGTTGAAACTTTCAAAAACAAGCTCTCCCCAACGATTAAACACGCGCAGTTTTACAGTTTTTATGGCCTCGCCATAAATTTCAAAAACGTCGTTATTGCCATCACCGTTTGGTGTGAAGGAGTTAGGAATAAAATACTGCGCTTTATTCACCACATAAACATGCATACTGTCACTTACAACGCAATCACCATTATACGTAATGGTCAGTACATATTGTGTAACATGGCTGAAAGGCGTAACCACAGGATTAGGACAATCAACACAACTTAGTCCTTCGTAAGGCACCCAGTTGTATGAAACAATGCTCGATGGGCCAAAAGGACCAAAACTTGTGAACAAAGTAACCGAATGACCCAACTGTAAGGTTGTATCCTTAGGCAATACAGAAGCATATCCCTGCACGGGCTGCGACACCGTGGTATCTAAATTGCTGGTGCAGCCAAATTGATTGGTAGCCACTATATGATGTAACCCTGCACCCAGGTTACCAAAATATGAAGTGTCCTGCGGACTTCCGCCGTCAATGGTATAAGTATACGGCATATTGTTAGCCGTCAATGCAGTTACGTTGATAGCACCGTCGGTATAATTTGCTCCAAAACAACTGGTCGAGTCAGTGGTCAGGATAAACAGATCCGGAACCGGAGATTGAATGTAGGCGGTATCAATATGAATGCAGCCAAAATTGTCAGACAGATAAATATAATACAGACCTGAGTCCAGTCCCATAGCTACTCCGTTAGGAGCATTGATGAAATTAGCAGCGTCTTTCGTAACAGAGAAATTATAAGGTGGTGTTCCACCTGCTCCAACCGCGGTAACAGTTCCGTTTTGCTCACCCGGGCATTTTACCTGCGTTTCGCTATGCGTAAAAGTGAGCAAAGGTGGTTCAGTAAGCGTTGCTCCATCACTGGCCGTGCAACCTGTATTATCAGTAATAGTTACCGTATAAGGTGTAACCAGCGCAGGTAACATAGAATCGTTTTGAGTATTTGCACCGTTAGACCACAGATATGTGAACGGCGCATTGCCGCCATAAGGATAAACCATCAGCGACCCGTCACTACCGCCTTTACATCTCACATTTTGAGCAACGATACTATCGAGTATTGGAGCAGGTTGACTCACAGCGATAGATGCAGATACGGTACATCCGTTACCATCTGTCACGACCACTACATAAGTATTGGCAGTTAGCTGCGATTCAGGGTTACTGCCTGCGGTGCCGTTCCAGGTATAAGTATAAGGTCCACCATCACCACCGGACGGGTTTATCAGGATACTACCATTGTTACCTCCGTTACAACTAACTGGAGTAACGGCAGGAGTGCCTATACTGACTGCCGTTGGCTGGGTTAATGCATTGCTGCTTGAAACACTGCAACCGTTGGCATCGGTAGCCGTAACCGTATATGTTCCGGCGGCTAAATTACTGGCCAGTGAATCATTTAATTGCAGGTTCTGGCTCCAGGAATAAGTGTATCCGGGAGTTCCGCCACTTACGCTTACCAGAATTGAACCGGTCGAGGCACCACTACAAACCAGGTTAGTGATAACCGGATTGCCAAATGCCGGGCCTGAGACCGGTTGGGTAACATTTAAACTGGCACTCACCGTGCAAAGGTTCACATCCTTAACAGTTACCGAATAAGGACCTGCAACCAGCCCGTTAATGGTGGCCGTAGTAGCCGCATTACTCCATAAGTAAGTATAAGGCCCAACGCCGCCCGAACCGCTCGCAGTAAGGCTACCGGTAGCTCCGCCAAAACATTTAACATTCACCTGGTTCGGAGTGGTAACCGACAACGCGGCAGGCTCAGTAATAATATATGTGCCACTGGCCGTGCATGAATGTGCATCCGTAACGGTAACCGAATAATTGCCTGCCGCCAGATTGGTTATACCCGGTGTTGTGGCCGTAGTGGTCCACCGGTAAAGTACCGGCCCATAAGCATTGGTGGCTGCAGTAATTGCAACAGCGCCGTTATTATTTCCATTACACGTAATATTGGAAAGAACATCAGTAAGGCTGATCTGCCCTGGTTGTGGTATGGTTATCGTAGTCGTGGCAGGGCAAAGACTATCGTCAGTAACAACCACCGTATAATTTTGAGCAGACAGACCTGTTGCCGAAGCAGTAGTCTGACCGGATGGAGTCCACACAAACGTGTAAGGCAAAGTGCCGCCGGTTGGGGTTACTGTAGCCCCACCATCGCTTGAGCCAAAACATTGGGTGCTATCAATAACAGGTGCGCCAAAGGTAACACCTGCCGGCTGCGTAATGGTATTCGTAGCCGAGGCAGTGCACTGGTTGGCATCCTTTACCGTAACCACATAAAATCCGGCCGCCAAAGCACTTGCCGTAGGAGAATTCAACGTTGCATTTTGACTCCATGCATAACTATAAGGGCTGGTTCCGCCGGTAGGCGAAACAGTAATAGCGCCTGTTGTTCCCTGAGCACATCTTTCATTCTGAATTACGGCAGCGTTAAAAGTAATGGCCGTTGGTTGAGTGAGTGGTATAATAGAAACCACCGTGCATCCGTTAGCATCAGTAGTGGTTACTGTATAGTTACCTGCTGCTAACCCTGTTTGTGTAGCCTGAGGAGGAAGGCCATTGGTCCAGCTATAACTATATGGTGGTGTACCTCCCGATGGAGTAATTGCAATGCGACCGGTAGTACCTCCAAAACATTTTTCCGGCGATAAGTTGATACCCTGATTAGCAAGTCCGCTGGGTTGCGTAATGGTTGCTGTAGCTGTTCCTGAACAAGAGTTAACATCGTTCACCGTAACAGTGTAAGTATTAGGCGCAAGATTCACCGCTGAATCAATATTGCCGGTATTTGCTGCGGCGCTCCAGGTATAACTATATGGCAAGGTTCCGTTAGATGCCGTTACAACTATCTTCCCGTTGGCCTGTCCGGCACACTTTACATCCGTTGGGGTGGCAACAACATTCAACGAACCCAAAGTAACTTTTACGGTATCGTAATGAGTACAGGCGCCACCGGTCATAGCCACCACATAGGTGGTATTGACGTTAGGATGCACCGTTACGTTTTGTGTGTTACCCACTACTACCCCACCCGGTGTTGTTGTCCAGGTAAACGCCGGAACTCCCGGAATAACGTTACCCACAACAGTTGCAGTAAGATTTACTGCAGCGCCCGGACATGAGCTGATATCAGGGCCGGCGCTTACTTTCGAAGTATCAACAGTCACATTTACAGATTTATAACCAATGCAGGCACCGCTTCCAACAGCAACCGTGTAAGTGGTAGATTGAACCGGATTAGCTGTTGGGTTAGCAATAGTAGCAGAGGAAACCGCATCTGCGCCGGTTGACGGAGTCCAGAGGATATTGTAATTACTGATATTAGGTGAGCAGTAGCTAAAACGGGCATTCGGTCTTAAGTTAGAGGCCGTAGGCACCGCGGTTGTTCCGCAAAGATCGGTGGTGTTAGACGTCGCAACAATAAAAGTATTACCGGCCGTAGTGGTACAAACAGCTTTATTATCCTGGTTGCCGAAAGTACCCGGGTCATACCAGCAAATATCTACCACCAGGTTCGAAGTCCCATCCCAGCTATATGGCGAAGAAAAAGCGAGGTCATTTCTTCCGCCGTTCGTAGCTACAGGTTGAAAAGCAAAAGGCGCCACCACCTGGGTCAGGTTGTTATTAAAAGCGCTCAGTGTGGTTGCCTGAGTACATGCCAGGCTGACGGTAAAGTCCAGCAGGTAAGCCGAGCTATTCACAACACCCAGGTAAAAAGAATAACCGGTCAAAGTACATGCGCCCCCTAGCGCAGCCTGCAACTCAGCAGCGGTATAAAGCATTTGGTTACGCTGGCTTTCGTACAAGTTGCCACAAAAACTGGGTAGCACATACCCGGTACCCGGCTGAACGGTACTACCTGAACCTATCACCGGGCTATTATTACTTCCACTACAGGCCGGGGTCGGTCCACAGGTGGTAGGAACAATACTGGCCGACAGTTGCATTTGCGTTCCGGGGCAAACAACCGTAGTTGGATTAGCACTTGCATTAACAACTAAAGCCGAGCCATGTATATTTACATGAACCGAGTCAACAACAGTGCATCCCGCACTGGTAACCGAAACGATATAAGTGGTGGTATCTGAAGGACCGGCTACAGGATTTGCAATAGTTGCCGAACTCAGTGTACCCGCCGGCGACCATTGATACGTATATGCTCCGGCTGGTGCCACCTGGGCATTCAGATTGGCCGTTTGATTAGCGCAAATAGTGGTATCATTTCCGGTATTGACAGTAAAGGGGCATTGAGCACGGGTTGAATAAACACATAATCCCAAAATACATACAGCAAGTATAACTTTTTTCATGGGGCGAATTAGACACCTAAATTTAAAATTAAACAGACACCAAAATGCGAAATAATTTCCGATATACACAATGACAAGTATTTCCGGTTAAATGTTGCACGCTTCATAATTATTTCCATCTAATCTTTTTTAGCTTTTTGAAGCAACTATCGCTTCCAATTTCCCACACATAACCAATAACTTCTTCCTTCATAAAACATGACATTTTTGCCTTAAAAACAAGTTGATCTCTGGTCCTCATTAAAGCTCCACCGTTTTTGATCTTTTCCCGGGCAACAACCACAGCCTCCTGCTTCCGGACTTATCTACATGAATCTAACGCCTTTGATTGCCGCTTATTTTTCAGCTTCCCACTCACCAAATAAGATAAACTACAACCGGAAAACTTGCTAAAAATGGCACCCGGCCTTAGCATTTACCAGCATTTAGAGGCCCCAAATGCTGGTAATTGCTGGTAAATGCTCAATGTCATTACCTTTTAAGCCGAACTTATGAAGTCGGTCGTATGCGACCCCGTCTGGGGTCGAACTAAGCCATTTTCGTTAAATTAATGACATTGAGTAAATGCCTGGATTTTACGCGATTTCAAAATTTTGGAAATCCTTCAAATTTTGAGTAGGACTTCTTAGAACTAACCCATATAAAACCAATTCTTATGGGCTTTTGGATGGTCCAAATGCCCATAAAAGCCCATAAAAGCCTATATTTTTCGCGTTTTTAAAATTTTCGGGAAACCCTTTTTTTAGAACTCTGACCGGGCGATTTTTTTCAAAGGATAATGCCAACCGAGGCACACCATCCCAATTCTTTTCACAATATAAAGGTAGGCAATTTAAATTAGTATACAACCATTTGAAGTCAAAAAGTGATTTAAAATTGTTAAAAATAAATGAAGGCGCGGATTGAAATTTAGCAACAAAAATCTTAGTGCTTCTAAGTGCCCTTAATGCCTTAATGGTAAATTTATCTCACTACACTTTTGGCAGGCCACTGGTTACTGTACATCCTCCCGGTTCAACTCCGGATGCGTTCGCATATGACCATCCTTTAAAATAATTCGGTGCTCACTCCCCTCCCATCTCCGTCAACATTTCACGGGTATCAGGAAGTTTACTAAATATGCCTGCTTAAGTTAGTTACTTAAAACAAAAGCCCTCGTCCCGAATGACCGCTCCCTCGCTCACCCTTTTTATGTGCCTGTTATTTGCATTGGCTCAAGGCCAGATACCAAAGCCCGGAGCCATCTTGAATTATACTCAGATCATGTTTGAATACCCTGCTTTGAGAGGAGCAGATATTTATGTCCTTCAGCTAACAGAAACCACTACCGACCCGAACTTTGACCATTGCCTGGTAGAAAGAAAAGATTCAGCCAACGCCACCCTGATAGAAGGATTAGAGTTTGGCAAAAAATACCAGTGGAGATATGCCGGTATTTCAAAGGGACAAAGAACCACATGGAACGGACCTTTCCGGTTTGAGATTGAAAGCAATAAGGTTTTCGACCAAAATCTGGTCAACCTGGTGGTTACGAAAAACGATTCCGCGCATCATCAGGGCGGACTGATACTGAACGATTGCACCCACAATATCACCGACCAGAATGGTAAAATGGTATGGTACCTGCAAAAAGTAGATTGGCATGGGACTTTGGCCCAGAAGACCATAGAAATGAAGCCGCAGATATTTGACCTGCGCTTGACCCCGTACGGCACCATCACTTACCTGGCCGATTCAGTGGCTATTGAAAGTGACCTCGAAGGCAACCACTTATGGAAAGCCCCCAACGATAGTAAAGTGTCGGGCTTAAAAGGCGAGTCTTACAACCATGATTTTAAACGACTACCCAACGGGCATTACATGGTACTCGGCAACGAGCTTTGGCGTAAACTACCCGAATACCATGATACCGCATTGATAAAAAAGAAATACCCCAACAGGCAGGTGGTGAATGGCGAAGAATATGGTGGCGTTGAATTTGGCACCGTGATAGAATACGACAAAAAGGGACACCTTATCTGGAGTTGGAACAGCCAGGATTATTTCGACCCCAATCCGTTAAAGCCATGGCCGTTGGATGTGCAATCCGGCTGGGAGGAATTTGCGCATATCAACGCATTTAGCACTGATTCGAAAAATGAAGCAGTTTATGTCGGCTTCAGGAATATCAGCCGCATTGTTAAGGTAGACAAGAAAACGAACAAAGTGGTTGACAGTTGGGGTCAGCACCTGGCCAATAGCGAAACACGCAACCTTGTCGCTATCCGTCGTCAACACGATGCCAATATGATAAACGATAGCACCCTGGCCATATTTAACAGCAACGACCTGCCGGGTTATGACAGCTTTTCAAGGGTACTTTTGATTTCCACAAAACCATCGGATAACGGCAGGGTCGTTTGGTCGTTCGATTGCAACCTCGATTCGCTCGACCACCACGCCAGTCGTAATGGAGGCAATGTAGACCTGCTGCCCAACGGCAACCTGTTGGTGTGCATGGGCAATATGAACCGCATTTTTGAGGTCACCAAACAGAAAAAAATAGTCTGGCAGGAAGCCATTCAGACAACCGGTAAGAGCGGAGACATGTTCTTTCACCGGCTATACCGGTCACATTATATTTCTTCCCTGTATCCTTGTTACTTCGCGTTCAAGGTGATAGAAGATACGGTGAGTGAAAGATCACCCCGCTTTCATGTAAAAATATTCAACAAAGGGTCTGAGGCCGATAGTTACATAGCCCAAGTAACGACCGCAACAGGTAATATTATTGCGGAGTTTAAGGCCGGTCCGGTTGAAGCTAATCGCAGCAAACAAATAGAGTTGACATCGGGTAGAAGTCTGCACGCCGGTGATAAAATTGAAGTAGAAGTAATTTCAAAAACCAATCCTGATTTCAAGCGAAAGGCCCAGGTGATAATATCAAAATAAAAATGACCGGATTACCCAAAACAGAAGAACAAAAACTGGCGTGGAAACAAAAGCTGAAAGATGCTTGCGTAAAAATGCTTCACGAGCGCATGGCCCATATCGAACAAGCCATGCTCGAAGCCCGGGAATCGGCCAATAGCGAAGAGAAAAGTTCAGCCGGCGACAAGTATGAAACGTCCCGCGCCATGGGTCATTTAGCCCAGGAAATGCAATCGAAACAACTCGAAGATGCCCGACAGGAACTGGATCTCATTAACCGGTTAAACACTACGGTCATTTACACAAGCATCTCAACCGGGGCGGCGGTGATTTGCAATAATTTCATCTTCTATATTTCGCTGGGTTTAGGTCAGACTGAAGTTGAACAGCACAAAGTAACTTTGCTATCGCCAAAAGCCCCGATAGCCACTTTGCTTCATCACAAAAAGAAAGGAGATTCAGTAATTTTGAACGAAAAAACGATTGAAATTATAGATGTGTTTTAAATGATTTTAAGTTAAAACGAAACCATGAAAACAATCGGTCTTATCGGTGGAACCAGCTGGGTCTCAACCATCGATTATTATCGCATCATCAATCAGCAAACCAACGTGCAATTGGGCGGAATCAACTCAGCTAAGATACTAATGTATTCCGTCAACTACCATGAATTCAGATTACTTGCAGATGCCGGACAATGGGACGTGCAGGCCGAAAGAATTTCAACCATTGCCAAAAAGTTGCAGTCAGCAGGTGCCGACTGTCTGTTACTTTGCGCTAACACCATGCACATGGTTGCCGATAAAGTTCAATCGCAAATTGACATCCCATTATTGCATATTGCTGATGTAACGGCCCGGGAGATAACGAAAAAGAATATGACCAAAGTTGCGTTGTTGGGCACCCGCTTTACCATGGAACAATCCTTCTTTACCGGCAGGCTGGAAAAAGCAGGCATTCAGGCCATCATCCCCGAAACAGAAGACCGAAACTTCATTCACAATTCCATTTTTGATGAATTAGGTAACGGGGTATTTACACTGGCAACAAAAGCAAAATACCTGGAGGTAATAAAAAACTTATTGAGTCAGGGCGCACAGGGTATTATTTTCGGCTGCACTGAAATTCCTTTATTGATACCACCCTCCGAATGTAACTTTACCGTTTTCGACACATTGGATATTCATGCAAAAAGTGCAGTTTCTTTTGCGCTTGACAGAGCACTATAAAACGCAAAGAGCAGATGAACTAAACCCACCTGCTCTTTGCACAAAAATAAACTTGCCTTTATTATTTAGCCGCCAGCGCTTTTTCAATCGCTGCAATCACGTCGGCCTCAGTCACCTTTTTATGAGGGTCGAATGAAGCGATAACGCGACCATCTTTTCCCACCAAAAACTTCTGAAAATTCCAGGTCACCTTTGCATCTACCACACCATTCTCCGACTTCTGGGTCAGATATGAGTAAAGCGGAGCGATGTTCTTTCCCTTTACATCAATTTTAGAGAACATAGGGAATTTAACCGCGTACTTAGAAGTGCAGAACTGCTTGATCTCCTTATTGCCTTCCGGCTCCTGTCCCATAAAGTCATTCGAAGGAAACCCCATTACCACCAGGCCCTTGTCTTTGTATTTTTCATACATCGCCTCAAGGTCGGCATATTGTGGCGTGTTACCACATAAACTGGCCACGTTCACCACCAAAAGCACTTTGCCTTTGTAATCGGATAATGACACGTCTTTGTCATCAATATCCTTCACCTTAAAATCAAAGACCGAGTTAACCGGTGCAACTGAAACGAGTACTGCTGTCAACAGCGTAAGCAAAAGCGTTCTCATAGGGGTATTTATTTTTAGTTGAAACAAAGCTGGGAAATTAAAGTTCATAAAGACCGGCTAAACCCGGCCTTTATGAACTTTTAAGTTTTTAGAAAGTAACCTGTGCTTTGAAATAAGCCTGTGTACCCATCAAAGGCGCTCCAGGGAATGAACTCCATTGGTGATTCGTAAGGTTATTCACGTTAATCGATATCATTAGTTTCTTGTACCACTTCAGCTTATAACTAACCTTGGCATCGAGTATATAACAAGGGTCAACATGGCCAACGTAAACCGAAGACGCCGCATCGTAAGGCATGGCATACCTGAACTGTAATCCGTATCCGAAGCCACTCTTTTTTAAGTTATGGTCAAAGTTTATCGAAAATTTAGCCATCGGCGCATTTAACGCCACCGACTCACCGGTTGAAAGCGTAAAGTGATCTTTGTCTACCCAGCTTACACTGGTTCCTAAACCAACTAAATGGCGGGTATCTTCGTATGCATTCAACTGTGCACCAAAGTCAATACCAAACACATCCAGCCTACCCAGATTTTCATACGTTAAGATATAATCCGAGTTTACATATTTTGAATTAGGAGTGATATCGCCAATAGGTAATTGAGAAAGCAGAACAACGATAGCATCCCAGGTACTATCACGGATAGGGCCGGTGATGGTAGCATTCCTAAGTGAAGCAACGCCGTTCAAAGATTTGCCCAGCAAAACACCCAACTGGCCTCCTCCATTCACATATAAATTCTTGTACAACTGACCGGTGCTGTTATCCGGACCAACAAATGCATTATTGAGTACCACTGCTTCAGATGCCGGAGTAAGTGCCCCAACATAATTATTGACCCTCGACCAGTAAGCATCTAACTGAAGCGACAGCTTATGAAACAGAAAGCCTTTATATCCAAGTTCCACCGTTTGGGTATACTGGTTATTGATCTTTTTCACATTTTGAACGGACGCAGCAACCGAATTGGAAATCAAACTTTGATTGTAATCGGCAGTACTTCCAAAGGTATTCAGGTTGAGAGCCTTGTAGGTGGCCGTAGCCACGCTTCCATTGGCCCCGCTGATACCGTTAAAAATACCCTGAACAAGACTTTGAGCCAACGGCATATTATTCAAACTGTTGTTGAATGTGTTGGCCATAAAATTCATGATAGAATTGAACTGGGCCACATTAGCCGCCGATTGCGCTGCCGTAACAGTTGCACTATTGGTATTGTTATTGAACGGCACCCACGAGCTGGTACCACCCCAAGGGGCTGTCTTGAATTCAACATTTCCGGTCCCGTCGTACTGGTAATTATAGCCGTAAGGATTACCGATACCACGCGCATACATACCGTTAGGCAATTGAGTTTGTGCCAGGTCAAGGAACTGATCGAGCGTGTTCGGAGCATCAAAAGCACGGTTATAGGTTAAACGGATATCCTGGTTTTCGGCCACTTTAAATACAAGCGCAGCACGCGGACTGGCCGCAACGTTATTAATGATACTATTGTAATCTGCTCTGAAAGCCGCAACAAGCTTCAGCCATTTTAAAGGCTCATAATCGCCCTGCAAATAAATACCGGCCATGTTCACATAATCAACCGGTTCAAACAAACCGTTGATCGTTCCTTCTGTATTAGGCCTTACAAATTGTGCATCGGCACCATACACAAAATTAAGTTTCGAAATAGGTGTCCATGAATGTTGTATCTGCAATACATGCAGTTTGGATTTGTCTATCAGCAACTGAACCTGGTAAGGAAAAGAACCTCTTGAAGACTCAGAAAGCTGCGGAATAAGGTAGGTTGAACCCGCATTGCTCGAGTTGATAAAATACTGAAAAAAGAGCCTCTTCCATTTAAACTTGGCTTGCAGATACCAATATATCCAGCCGCCATTACCACCTGCCTGCGCGGCACCCAATCCGGTTAATTCGATATTGTGCGAACTTGATAAACCGCCATTGATAGTAATGGTAATATCTTTGGTTGGGTGAATATCAAACCTGGCATCAGCATTCCATTTGCGGATAGAAAAATCCTTTTTAAATCTTCTGATATCCAGCTTCGCAGAATCAGTTACTGTTTGCCCCTGGCTGTTTACGTGCGTATATTTTTGCAGGGTATCGGGGGTAAAAGTATTGCCATTATGCACACTACCAAAAACAAGGCTATCTCCGGTGTATGGCTCACGCGGATCAAAATTAGGGTAATCCTGCCCTTGAAAATATCCCCCTGAAATCTTATACCCGAAAATACCGTTCTTGGTACGACCTGAATGGCGGAACTCCGGGTTAACGATGTTGCCCGAAATAGGACTTCCACCGTTATACTGCTTATACGATTTATCAAGAACGATGAAGCCTGAGGTCATGGCCACGGTAGTTTCAAACTGGTCTTTTTGTTCCAGCGGATCGCGGGTTGAAATGGCAATTACACCGCTGGAAGCATTCGGCCCGTATAACGCCGAAGCCGGCCCGCGTATAACTTCAATTTTTTCATAATCAAGCGAGCTGGTTGGAACCAATTGATATGCATTGATACGTAAGGATGGCACCGACCCGATTCTGTCATCAACCACATTTAATACCGAACCCGAAAAGATATCGTTGAATCCGCGCACCACCACATTACTGGATATCAGGCCGGTACGCATAATATCCACCCCTGCAGTTCCCTTTAATTCGTCCACTGGTGTAGTGACCACATTAGACTCCAATTGGTCTCTGCCAATAACTGTGATCGAAGCCGGGGCATCGAGTATCTTTTCCTTGCGCTTCGAAACTGATACCACCACCTGGTTCAACTCTACGCTGTTTCCCGCCATATCAATGCTAAGCGTATAATTGCCACCGGCCGCATTGATCGGATATTCCTTGTTATCAAAACCAATATAACTTACTACTAAAGTTTTGGCATCCTTCGGCACCTGCAACGAGTATTTTCCGGCATCGTCAGAGGTAGTCCCTATGCTGGTTCCCTTCACAGCAATGGTCGCTCCCGGAAGGGGCTGTTTTTTGTCATCACGAACAACGCCTGAAACAGTGATCGTTTCCTGGGCAAACATGAAGGTTGTAATAAAAAGAAAAATAAAACTGAGTAGATTTTTTTTCATCATACACGTTGGGTTTTGGTTTAGCTGTGCAGAAAGATAGGAAAATTTACTTACCTCTGTTTTTTATGCTATCAGGCAGGGCACTTTTATTTCCACATCGTTTTTAACATCCCCGTCAAAATCAGGAATGCAGATAAAGATGCCGGCAAGTTTAAGATCAGATATCCCGGTTTACATCAAAATTCTCCAGGTAATCAGCCACCCTGCGAACAAATGAACCGCCCAGGGCTCCATCCACGATCCTATGGTCGTACGAGTGCGAAAGGAACATCATGTGGCGAATGCCAATAGTATCTCCCTGCGGTGTTTCGATCACCACAGGTTTTTTCTTAATGACCCCTGTGGCAAGAATAGCCACCTGGGGCTGAAGTATAACAGGAGTGCCCATCACATTGCCAAAGGTACCTACGTTTGAAACGGTGTATGTTCCGCCTTCAATTTCATCGGGCTTCAGTTTATTTTCACGGGCGCGGGTAGCCAGTTCATTCACTTTTTTGGCCAAACCAACCAGGTTAAGCATGTCGGCATTTTTAATTACCGGTACAATTAAATTACCACTGGGCAAAGCTGCAGCCATACCAATATTGATATCCTTTTTCAGGATGATATTCGTTCCGTCTATTGATGAATTGACCAAAGGAAAATCGCGAAGAGCCCTGCAAACGGCCTCGATGAAAATCGGGGTGAAAGTGATGTTTTCCTTATAAAGGTCCTGGAATTTCTTTTTGATCTTATTACGCCATAAAACAATATTCGTAACGTCTGCCTCTACAAACGATGTAACATGGGCTGAGGTGTGCTTGCTCTTCACCATATTATCTGCAATCAAACGGCGCATTCTGTCCATCTCGATAACCTCAACATTGCCTGAATAAGATTTGGTTGCAACTACGTTGGTAGTTTCCACCTTAGGAGCTTCTGCAACCTTCACTTCCGGCACAACCACTTCTTCCACTTTAGGCTGAGAACTACGGTTTTGAACATGCGCCAGAATATCCTTCTTGGTTACCCGGCCATCTGCCCCTGTTCCGGCAATGGACTCCAGTTCCACCATCGAAATACCCTCCTGGCGTGCAATATTCAATACCAGCGGGGAGTAAAACCTGTCCACGTTGGTTTGATGCGATGCAACGGCCGTTTTTACTTGCGCTCTCGGAGGGACAGGAACATTTTCGGTTCTTGTCACCACAGGGGCTACCGGCACAGTGGTGGTAGCGCTGCCCACTGCAGTTTCTAAAATGGCTACCGCCTTACCAACGGCTACAATATCTCCTTCCTTGTATAATAGTTTCTGTAATACTCCGGCCACAGGCGATGGAACTTCAGAGTCCACCTTATCAGTTGCTATTTCCAATACCGCCTCGTCCAGCTTTATACTATCCCCTTCCTTCTTCAACCACTTTAATATCGTAGCTTCGGTAATACTCTCGCCCATTTTGGGCATTATCAATTCAAATTGAGCCATATCAGGTATTCATTTAACGGGGTAAAAATAAAGGGATTGGGGAGAATTTAGAATTTAATTGAAACAGTGAGCGACGAGGCCCAAAATACAGCGCTGCCGACACCCCAATTTCGCACAAAACACATTTTCCTGCCCTACAATTCACGGTTCTTGTGTCTAGCCCCTACCTTCACCTACGAATGTTAAACAGATTTATACGCTTCATTTTTTTCGGTAACTACTTTATCGGGGTGTTGGCTATCGCCTTATCGCTCGAAACCGTGGTTCAATTGCGCCTGCCTTTTAACTCGCCTGAATACTACTTCTTGCTTTTTTTCGGAACCACCATGTACTATACCTATGCCTATTCAGGAGTCCTGCTTTCTTTTTCTGAGGATAATGCAAGGGCCTCCTGGTATCATCAACATCAAACCTGGGTCAACTGGAGTCAGCGGATTTTGCTACTGGGCTGCATTGCACTGGGCTCAACCATCTTGTTCAGGAACCTGGGGCATTTATTCCGGCTTCCGGTGGTATATTGGCTTATTCTGTCATCAATCGGGGCTGCGGCACTTTTGTATTACGGATTACTTCCGCGCTCCATTATTAAACTTAACCTCCGGAATACCGGGTGGTTCAAAGCCTTTGTTATCGGTTTTGAATGGGCGGCATGCGTCAGCCTTTTACCCATAGTATTGCTCGAACTTGAAAAAGGCAAAGTGAACGCCGACCCTGTTGTTATTACCTGGCTATTTATTAAAAACTGGATGTTCTGCACCGTCAACGCTATCATGTTCGATATGAAAGACTATGAGGACGACTCGAACAAACAACTTAAAACCTTTGTGGTAAGGTATGGCCTGCGCAATACCATTTTGTTTGTGCTAACTCCCTTATGCCTGGTAGGGATTCTTTTTACCATTTTTTTTGCCAACTACAGGCACTTCACTCTATTATCCTTACTGTTTAATCTGTTGCCCTTTTTATTGTTGCTGATGGTCACCTATTCCATGCAACGGCAAAAAAATATTTTCTTCTACCTGATCGTCATCGATGGGCTGGTTTTTGTTAAAGCAATTTGCGGTATTGCCGGGATGTATTTCGTTTAGAATCAGAAAAACACGATAAGAAAAATGCCCGCCAATTACGATAAAATAGCTCTTTTCTACGACCTGCTCAGCGGCCTCGTTTTTGGTAAGGCCATCAGAGAGGCCCAAAGAAGATTGCTCTACAGCCTTCCACCCGGCGATGTCAGACTTTTAATTGCCGGTGGGGGCACGGGCTGGATACTGGAAGAAATAACCAAAGTGCGCAACTCCGGCCTGGAGATAGACTATGTTGACTCCTCCGCTAAAATGATATCCATTTCCATGAAAAGAAACCATGGCGATAACGTGGTAAACTTTATTCACTCACCAATTGAAGGTTTCAAAAATGAACAATTGTATGATGCGATACTGACACCCTTCTTTTTCGATAACTTCGGAGAAAGAAAAGGGAGCATCATTTTTGAACATTTAGACTCCATGCTTTCGGATACCGGCACCTGGCTTTTTGCTGATTTTTGCGATGATAAACGGGCAGCCTCACTTTGGCAAAAAATACTGCTCAGGTTAATGTATTTCTTCTTTCGGGTAACAACTCAAATAGAAACTGACGAACTGATCGACACCGAGCGTTATTTCGCGCCCGGATATCGAAAAAAAATGGAGGCCCGCTACTATTTTAACTTTATCCAGGTAATTGTTTACACCAGGAAATAGAGAGGCAGTTATTTACTCAGGATTTTGATCTCTACTCTCCTGTTGGCCGCTTTGTCGGCTTCCGTAAATTCTTTGACTTTGGGAAATTTTCCACCTAATCCGATGTAAGTCATCCGGTCACCGTTAATCCCCTCCTCGATCAGGTAATTAAATATTGCCTTGGCCCTTTCCAGCGAAAGATCCTCCTTGTAACTATCCTCATCAAAAGCATCGCCCTGGTAATCGGGCAGGCAGCAAACATGGCCCCTTATCTCTATTCGCAGGGTCTTGTATTCCTGCATGGTATTCAATAATACCTCCAGGTTCTTTTTCGATTCCTTTAATATCACGTGCCTGTTAGGGTAAAAATTAATATTCTTCAACTCTAAAAGGTCGTTCACCTGTAAATTGCCGATATCCAGCATTGGCTTTTTAGCTGAATCAGGCAATGGAGCCGAGGCCCTGGCAGGAGGCGTTATCCTGACCGTATCAGGAGCCTGTGGTAGCATCAATTGAAAAACGATTTCGACCCGCCGATTGGACAGCCTTTTCACCGAATCTCCGTTATCATTTAAAGGTTTCCTTTTACCGTTACCTGCAATTGCTTTTATCAGATTTTCCTGAATGCCGTGTGCCTTAAAATAATCGGCAACGGCATGTGCGCGCTTTAAAGAAAGTATATCATTGTATTCGTTACTGGCAACAGAATCGCAGTGCCCCGTAATTTCAATTTGCTGAATAACAAATGACTTACTCTGCATCATGTGGGTAAGACTATCCAAATGCCTCCGGGCCTCAGCATTCAGCACAAAGGATTTGTAATCAAAATGGACCACAAACGTTGGGCTTAACACCTGGTCGCTAAGACCGCGGTTAGCAGCCTCTGCTGTGAAACAAAATATCAGGCCAATAAAAAAAATGAACTTATTCATATCTGTTGAGCAATAAAAGCGGGCCTAACTGGCAGCCAAAATTAAAGATAGGTATAAAAATGAAGGCCTTACAAGATTGCCCTCAACCCGGGAACATCCAGCCCCAATGGTTTGCTTTTCGGATAGCCCTGAAATCGCTCATATTATCAAATGGTTAAGTTCGGGAAGACTTCAAAAACAATCATTTTTACCTGAACTTTAATACTTAATATTGACAGACAAACATCCAACCTATTTACATAAACGTGCTGCCTTCAGTCAATTAAAACTTATGCTACACAAAAAACACTTCTTGCTTTTTACCATGATGGTTTGTCTGCTCTCAGCTAAAGTAACCCTCGGATCACCGGCCGACTCCACTATATGCGATTCCAATTTATGGCCACATGTTTACCACAGTTACCGGCTTGTTGTGCACGATTCATGCACCTTTGTAACCGGCATAGTTCAGTCAGACTATAGTGAAGCCGACGGCGATTACCATATCAGGATAAAACTGGATACTCAATACAACTACATGCTTAATTCACTCAACATCAGTTCCGAATACGGGGATCTGGTGTGCGAGCCTATTTGCGCGGCCACTATTACCCAATCGGATGCAGTTGCGCCATGTGCGGGGTTAACCAATAATGTTTATCTGCCGAACGTTGGTGAGTATGTAAAAGTAACCGGACCTTATGTAACCGATAACGACCATGGGTGGAACGAAATACACCCGGTAACAAAAATTGAGATCATTGCTCCAACACAGATAGGGGCGGTCAATGGCACTGACATAGTGATCAAAACATTTCCGGTACCGGCAAATGACTATATCAACTTTAGTTTAAGCACTTATCCCGATGCACCAATACAGATAATTTTGAGTGATGCACTGGGCAGATCAGCGGGGCAATACCAAATGCTTAACACCCTTCAGTTAAAGGTAAACACCGACTGGTTTCCTGCGGGCATGTACTACTACACTATCCTTCAAAAAAGTAAACTGATCAAAACCGGAACTTTTGCCGTAGCGCACTAACCAGCATTACTTGCCAAGCATCATCTTTACCGCGGTAATGATCATAAACCCGGCAAATACCCTTTTTACTATCACGTCCGGTAAAGCTATGGCCCATTTGGAACCGAAATATCCGCCAACAATAAAAGCCAGGGCAATAATGATGGCGTATTTCATGTTTACGTAACCGGCTTTGTAATAATTCATGGCGGCCAGGATACCGATGGGTGGTAACATAACGGCTACGCTGGTGCCCTGAGCTTCTTTGGTCGAAAATCCCAATATCATAACAAGTGCAGGGATCATAATCAGCCCGCCACCAAGACCAACCATGCCTCCCAGAATGCCTGCTGCAAGGCCAATAAAAATTAATACAACGAGGGTATATGTATCCATGTTCAGCGTTTTTAAAATATTTTAATTGATCGGTAATTTCAACAGGCCGGCAGCTCTGAACATCTCTTCCTTACTCTTCGGTTTTCTGTCAATTTGCCATTTAAAGTCCTTTAACTGCAACTGGTCCTTACTCATCATTTTTATGGGCGTAAAAACAGCTTCCGGTTTTTTGATAAACACAATACGCTCTATCTTCTTATCCTTAAAATAGATCGAAATATTGGTTGACACCGCTTTGTTACTACCGATATATTTGTTCTTATCATCTTTACCAAAGTAGAGACTTTCCCCATTCCCTTTTACATCCAGTCTACGCAGTTCATTTTCGATAAAGTATCCAAAGATATTGATCCCCTTTATCTGGTCATAATACTTACCCCCCGATGGCGAAATAATGTAGCCATTCCTGTAAATAGCAAAATTATCGGCCTTGTTGTTTTTGGTGTGTAAATACACCGTATCACCGCTCATTTGCACATCGCTGGTCCACATCACCGGCTTATAATACATCCTGAACGTGGAATCCTGAAAAGAATAAAACAAAGAATCGCAAACGCCCTGCATATCCTTCATAAACATGTGCACCTTATAATAGGCAAAAAAGTTTCGGGTAGTATCGTGTTCAGATTGTGTCATCGATTTAAGCGTATCTGCCGACAGCAAAAGTGAATCCTTATCCATTTTGTTTATCAGCAATGGCTTGTCGGTGGCCATGATATATTGTCTCACATCTGTATACTCACCATAATGCCCGAATATCTCGGTATTCATACTGCTGTCTACCCATTTAAAATAACCTATCGCCTTTCCGAATCCTCTGAATCGCTCATAATACAAACTGTCGGCCCATATGCGCTGCGGTGGGTTGACAACAACGGTATTCTTTCCAAACGAAGAAACGTCCTTCTTGCTGTCATACCAACCGTTCTGGCAATAAATAGTGCTGTTCTTATTGAATATCTGGGTGTTGCCAAAAAAGGTAGAGATTTTAGTATCGACATTGTACTTCAGGGTATCCGAGTTAAGCTTGTAGTTAGGGTCGTTGATCTTTACATCACCCTGAAAAAAGGCATCGTGTAACATATTATAGTAATGCGCCCTGTTGCTTGTTATCACAGTCGAATCCTTCACCACCCTGCCATGATTCAGATAATACGACACTTTTTCTTTTGTGTCATAAAATAATTCATCCGTATAAAGGGTCATTTTAGAATCAGAAAGCTTTGCGTTTCCTTGTAACTGTGCCAGCTTCTTTTCGCTATCGTACTTCAGAAAGTTGGAATAGGCATTCACCGTATCCTGATTAATATGTACTCGTCCCCAGGCGTCTACCGAATTGGATTCCTTATCAATATTCGCGCTGTCGCACCACATCAAAACCCGCCCCTGTCTTAGCTCAACGTTGCCAATAAGCTTGGTATATTTCTTTCCATTCTCATCCTGAAATTTGAGCTCGTCAGACCGCAATATCTCTACTTCCTTTTTTTCTCCATTGTTGGTGGTATCTGCAACCGGTGGCGGAGGGGTGACATTAACAGCAGACTGGGCATTTGAAACACTGACGATACACAGGACCAGGAAACAGAGAGATACCCTCAACCTTGCGGGAAAACTAAATTTTGCCTTTATCACAATAACAAAAATGCTAAAAGCAATCAGTAAATAGGGATTAGAATTGAGGATTTTGTAAACGTTTGTTGTTAAACGGTAAAAAGCTGAATTATTTTCCAGACTCATTATACTGTTGTGCTCTGCGCTGCTCAGCCTTTTTGCTACCCAGCACGTTTATGCTGATATAACGATATGGCCGGGCCTTAACGTCTTTCAACAACACATTCAGGTTACCAACTGCCGAGTCAACTTTGGCGTATAGCGCATCATCCTTTACAACTTTGCCTAAGGTGCCTTTACCCTCATTTACCTGTGTCAACAACATTTTGAGTTGAGTGATGGTGGCGTTCAGATTTTCAACCGTTTGTTTCAGGTTGGCCTTTTGAAGCGAATCAGTCAAATTATTGGCATTGGCCAGGATGTTGTTGATGGTGCTGTTGTTCTTTTGCAGATTATCACTGAAACTCTGAAGGTTCGCTATCAGCAGTGTAATGTTCTTATCGTTTTTGGCAATAAGCTCTTTCACCCCATCCACGGTGGCATTCGCCTTATTCAGGGTAGTGAAAATGCTTCTTGAGTCGTTAGCGTCAAACATGATCTTGATTCCACCAATGGCCGAATCAAGCTTTGGCAACATCTTGTTCACATCGCTCATGATAGGGTCAATCTGCGAACCTAATTGTTCGGTAATATCCTTTTTGAACAGGGTGCTGATAGTATCGCCGTCCTCCATATAGGTTGACGAGTTACCAAAAACCAACTTAACCTTCTTACTGCCCAAAAAATCAGTAGAGACCAAAAGTGCACAGGTACTGTCACTTTTAGGCACTTTTACGTTTTTATCCAGGTCCAGTTCAACAACAATTTTTCCGGTTTCAGGATTGCGTTCCATAGGCCCTACTCTGCCTATCGGAAACCCGTTTATTTCGATGATGTTAGACTTATACAAACCATCCACCCGGTCATAAACAGCATAGTAAACATTCTTCCTTACAAAGAGGTTGGTACCCTTTAAAAAGTAGAATCCCAGAATAAAAATGGCAATAGTGATGGTAGTAAAAATTCCAACCTTGGCTTGGTTCGTCACTCAATTAAAGTTTTGCCAAAAATATGCTTTTGAAGGATAAATCAAAATAAAACCGAAAGCTTATTGATTTTGGTAGGCCTTCAATTTCTCAGGTCCGTACCTTACGCCATCCTTAAAACCTACAATAAAAGCGTCCTTATAGCCTGCTTCTACGGCTATCTCAATTTTTCTTTTGGCCTCAGCATAAGTTTTCGAATTGCCCGAATAATAGCGTATCAAACCGCTGGGAATGGTCTCGTTGGAAATTGCGCCAAGCAACTTCGTCACTTTAGTGGTCTCTGAAGACTTCATAGCCCCCTTAAGCGCTATTAACTGTACCTTAAAGGTCATTTTGCCACTATTATCCGCCACAGCCGGTTTTGCTACCGGTTTACTTACGGATTCAGTCTCTGGTGCCTTTTTTACAGGTTTTTCAGCAATCACAGGTTTTTCTACATGTGTCCGGGTTACCGGTTCCTTCTCAACCGGTTTGGTGGTTGTTTTAGCGGGTTTGGATTCGGCTACGGGTTTAGGTTCTGTTTTAGCAGGTTTGGTTTCGGCAACGGTCCTGTTCTCTGTTTTAACCGGTTTCGATTCTTCTTTTACCGGTTTTTTTTCTGTCGCAACTGGTTTTGCTTCGGTTTTTACAGGCTTTGTTGCTACAACGGGCTTTTCTTCCTCCTTAACAGGTTCGGCTTCGGTCTTTACAGGTTTTGCATTCGACGCAACAGGCTTGGTCTCTGTTTTTACCGGTTTTGTCTCAGCAACTATCTTTTCTTCCTCTTTAACAGGTTCTGCTTCAGTTTTTACAGGTACGGTTTCTTCAACTACTGGTTTGGTAACCGGTTTTACGGTGTTTTCCGGAGCTATGGTTGCACCACCTGAGTTTCCTGCAGTAACTTTTTTTGCCGGCGGAGTTTCATCAACAGGTTCAGTGGCTACCGGAGGGGCAGGCTCCTTATGTTCCGTTACCGGGGCAGGCTTACCCTGCCCTGAATCTCCATCAGGTGAACTGTTGTTCTTTTTATCAGGCGCAGTTGCAGCAGGTTTTGTCGCGGCACTTTCTGAAGGCTTGACCGCGTCAGGCGATACCCCACCGCCACTGGCGTTATCTATTGGCTTCTTGATCTTACGACCACTTAAAAGTGTAACGGTAATATTATCGGGGTCAGACTGAGGTGCTGGTGCAGGAGTAACCGCAGGCTTTTCAGTGGTTGGGCTATTGCTAGTTGGTTTCTCGGTAACCACATTTTCATCCGGTTGAGATTCTTTTACCGGCTGGGTATGCTCCTCATGCGGCGTACTGGCTGATTTAGGTTTAACAGTTTTTGTTGCCGTATCAGCGGCCTCAGCTTTTTTCTTCGCCTCCTGGTAAGCAAATTGCTCTCCTTCACTATTCTCCATTTCAAACTTATAATCCTTAAAAGCCTTGAAAATGGAATTAGCTATCTGCTCTTGTCCTTTTTCTGACACCAGGAATTTCTCTTCATTAGGGTTAGATATGAACCCGATTTCAGAAAGCAAACTTGGCATAGCAGTTTTGTAGATCACATAAAAGCCGGCTTGCTTAACACCCAGGCTTTTGCGCTTCGCACTGGTTTCATACTGGGCTTCAATTTTCGATGCAATATCAATGCTTTGATCCAAAAAAGCATTTTGACGAAGACTCATGATGATATTGCCTTCCGAGCTATTTGGGTCGAACTCGTAATTCTTATCGCGGTCATTTTCCAATAAAATAACCGAGTTCTCTCGTTTTGCTACCTCCAGGTTGGCTTCGGTCCGGTGCAAACCTAAAACGTAAGTACTGGTACCGTAAACGGTCGGACTGGTAGATGAATTGCAGTGAATGGCAATAAAAAGGTCGGCTTTATTCTTGTTAGCAATCTCGGCGCGCTCGTGCAATTCAATAAAAACGTCGGTTTTACGGGTATAAATTACGTTAACGTCGGGATAATTCTTTTGTATGTCGGCACCAAGTTTAAGGGCCACAGCCAGGGCCACGTCCTTTTCATTGGTTTTACCCGGGCCTGAGGCCCCCGGATCCTTTCCACCATGCCCGGCATCGATCACTACTGTCTTAATAGCAAAAGTATTTCCCGCACTACACGAAACGCACACTAAGGTGAACAGTAAGAACAATAAGCGTTTAAATCTCACGTTCTGGATTTTTTAATTTTGACGCGGTTTATATCAGATTTCGCCGGCAGTTTTTTTGCTTTTGATGGGCCTGATAGAAGTGCCGCAATTTATTGGTTAACGGTTAATTGTTTACTTTATAGCTCATTATCAACTAAAAAAACCCTGACTTAGTTTGTTTTAATTTCTTTTGCTTGAATTTTCCGAACATAACATACTTGCTACTCATCATCCGAAAACTTCCTCTTACGCTGTATTTAACTATAACGTTGGTGGGTATGTCGTCATTGTTAAGGTCCAACCCCGGCTTTCAACTACAAGCTTACGAAAGCAATAATAAAATTTTTTCAGATAGCTTAAAAGAAAAGCCCCCCGTTGCAGCCTCCGACTCAACAATAGTTTTAAACAACGATTCGGTATTAAGGACAACCCTGGACACCTTACATCATAAAGATTCTACCATGATGCTGGTAACTGACACAATCCACAAAAAAGATACCGTTCAGTTGGCCGAAGACAGCGAAATAAAAGACGTTATCAACTATAAAGCCAACGACTCTATTGTGTACGACATGAACACCCGGCGCATGTTGTTGTATAACACGGTGGATGTGAAATATCAGAAAATAAAGCTGGATGCCAACGTGGTCGATTTTGACTGGAACAGCTTTACCATGGGGGCACGTGGAACAACTGATAGTGCCGGCATGCCCGCCGGAACGCCGGTATTTTCGGAAGACGGCAAGGATTTTAAGGCCGATTCGATGAAATATAATTTCAAGACCAAAAAAGGCCTGGTTTACCACGTAGTTACCAAAGAAGGAGAAGCTTACCTGCATGTGGTATCAGTCAAGAAGAACGCCGATGAGACCTGGTTTGGAAATTATGCGGCATACACCACCTGCGACCTTGACCACCCCCACTTTTATTTCAAAGCAAAAAAAGTAAAGATCATTCCCGAAAAAGTGATGGTGAGTGGTCCGGCAAATTTATGGATCGGTGATGTTCCAACTCCACTGTATGTTCCTTTTGGTATCTTCCCGGTAAAACAAGGCCAGCGCTCAGGTATCGTTTTACCGGAGTACGGACAAGACGCCGTGCTGGGATTTTTTCTGCGCAACGGAGGCTATTACTGGTCTGTCAACGATTACCTGGGCGCAAAACTTACAGGGCAGATATCCACCAACGGCACCTGGGGACTGACCCTGGCATCGCAATATGCCCTGCGATACCAGTTTACCGGTTCGTTCAGTTTCTCGCTACTCAGAACCCGGCCAGCCGACCCGGACCTGCCCGGACAGAAGACCACCAACTCTTACAGTTTTTCATGGAACCACACCGAAGACCCAAGGTCATTACCCAACTCTACTTTCGGGGCGAGTGTACAAATGCAATCTGCCGACTTCTACCAGGAAAGCCGGATAACGGATACCCGCCTGCTCAATACTTCATTCAATTCATCCATCAGTTTCTCCCACACCTTTGTGGGTACACCTTTTAGTCTGAGCATTAACGCCAGGCACGACCAAAACCTGTTGAACAGAACCATAGACTTTACCATCCCTACCCTTCGCCTTTCTATGTCGCACATTACCCCTTTCAAGGGAAAGATACAGAGCGAAAAACCTAAATGGTACGAGAACATTGGTATCGCTTATTCTTTCGAAATTCAGAACAGGTTGAGCACGTATGACTCCATCCTTTTCCAGCAGCAATCACTCAACAAAATAACTTTTGGTGTCGACCAGAACTTTAGCATCGATGCCCCATTCAAAATATTTAAATACTTCACCCTCACTCCGCAGTTTCAATATCAGGAACGCACCTATTTTAAGGCAAACAACGAAAGCTGGAACCCCGATACAGTTTATACCATCGACCCTTACTCACGACGGGTAGACACCCTGAATGGCAGGATAAAATACGATACCACCTGGCACGTAAACTCAGCTCATGATTTCAGCGCATCACTTACGCTGGGAACCAAGGTTACCGGTATCTTTAAATTCAAGGGCAAGTATTTAAAGGCCATCAAACACGTTTTTACACCCAGCATATCAGCTAACTACCACCCCGATTTCGGAAGTGATTTCTGGGGTTATTACAAAAACGTTCAAACCAGTGCTAACGGCACTATTTCACGGTATTCGGTTTTTGATCCCAGCGCTATTTACGGCGTGCCTACCGCCGGCAAGCAAGGTGCCTTGCTATGGAACCTGGGAAACAACTTTGAAATGAAAACCTTCTCTAAAACCGATTCCATCAATCACGAAAAGAAGCTGGGGCTTTTAGACCAGGTTAACCTTTCAGGTGGCTACAACTTCGCAGCCGACTCCCTGAGGTTATTGCCATTCAACTTATCGGTTGTAGCCGCGCGCATGTTTAATCTCGTCAACATTAATTTCAATGCCGTGTTCGACCCATATGCTACAGATTCATTTAACAGGGACATCAACCAGTTTTACTTAAAGACCAACCATAAACTGTTGCGCTTTTCGCAGGCCAACGCCGGCATCAATTTTTCTTTGCACTCCAAACCCAAAGCCACACTGCCTCCTTCACAAGCTCCTCCTAAGTTTGTCGGCGATTATGTTTCCTACTCACCCGACCAGATATACAACTTCGACATACCCTGGAATTTGAGCATGGGATACAACTTCAACATTACACGCGGAACTTACCTGAAACCCGACACTATTATTACAGTTCAATCTGTTAACCTGAGGCTCGACTTTAACTTAACAACACACTGGAAAGTGGCTTTGAGCACTGGTTTCGATATCCTCCACAGACAGGTCACCCTCACCAACCTTACCATTGTCCGCGACCTGCATTGCTGGGAGCTTACCTTTAACTGGACACCGGCTCTGCCCACATTTAACGGACAGCAGTTTAGCATTATCCTCCAACCAAAATCGGCCACACTCAAGGACCTGAAGGTGCAGAAGAAAAATTCGTTGCAGCAGTTTTAGGTGGGGGAATCATTCTTGCCCTTAAAAGTTACTCTGTTGGACCGTCCGGTATTTCGCACCAATGTGTAATCTCAATTTTTCCAGGATCATCAATATCCGCTCCCAAATCTAAATAGGCAGACCATACCGGCTCTTCGTCTTCATCATCCATATTCGTCAGACAAGCTTTTATGATTGAACTTTCATAATAATGCCCCTTTTGGCAGGTGAGAACATCAAAAGTTTGATTGCTATCCAGCATTTCCGGTAAAGATTCCTTTATCGATTTCCAACCGGCAAAAGAATAGGGCGGTAACGGTAACCAGTGAGTTACCCGCAGATTTGGGCACTTCTCAGAGAAAATACGCTCCTTATAAAAATCGTTCTCCCATAATCCTTTCTTAAAATCGTAATAGGCAGAAACCAGGCTATTACCGCCGTATTCGCTTACTGAACTTCCATCATCCAACTTAGACCCATCTTCAATTCCCTCACATATCAACACATTAATACTCCGGTCAGGGTTTGTTGGCAAACGGTCCGGAAGCCGGTCTTTAATGGAAGTCCACTTGTGAACCTCTGGTGTGGCAATACGACTTCCACAGTTAGGACAGAAACTGGCATTGAGGGGTGCATCAGTTCCACAACTGATGCAGGTTTGAGTGCTCATGATTTTGTTTTATAAGTTAATGAATAAAAATAACCATGCGAATATAAAAAGCATATATTAAAAACCAGAAAAAAACGATAGCTGCCATTTCTTCCTGTAAATCTCCTTCAAACAAAATTCAAAACACTCTGTTACATTCGCACACAAACGCCCCAATAAAAATGAAAGCTACCGTAATCACCATAGGAGACGAAATACTGATAGGCCAGATCATTGATACCAACAGCGCCTGGATAGGCCAGCAGTTCAGCGCATTGGGCGTAAAACTATATGAGATCATTTCGTGCGGAGATGATGCGGCACAAATAGTGAACGCAGTTGAGCGCGCAAAAAGCCAGTCGCAAATTGTTTTAATGACAGGTGGATTGGGACCTACGAAAGACGATATCACCAAAAAGACCCTGGTAGAATATTTCAACACCGAGTTAGTGTTGAATGAAGAAGTTTGGGAAAAGATGAAGAAGATATTTGAGAAAAGGGGTGTTCAGGTGCTGGAGATAAACCGCTCGCAGGCCATGATACCGAAAGATTGTATCATGCTGCCCAACATGCGCGGCACCGCTCAGGGCATGTGGTTTGAAAAGGATGGCGCGGTGTTTATTTCCATGCCCGGTGTGCCGCACGAAATGAAACACCTGATGGAAACACAGGTGATACCGCGCCTGCAGGAAAAATTCACCTTCCCTAAGATCGTTCATTCCACCATTATGACTGCAGGTGCCGGCGAATCTATGATAGCCAATATCCTTACAGGTTTTGAGAATGAATTACCCGACAACATCAAACTGGCTTACCTGCCCGATCTCGGCACCGTAAAATTGCGCCTCACAGCTTCCGGTTCAGGAGCAACTTTGACCGATGAAGTGAATGCCCAAAAAGAAAATATGAAGGCCCTGCTCGGAAACTATGTTTATACTGAAGGCGAAGAAAAACTGGAATCCGTAATAGGCAGGATGCTGATGGCCAAACAAGCCACTGTATCATGTGCGGAAAGCTGCACGGGTGGTTATATTTCGCATTTGTTCACCAGCGTGGGCGGTAGCTCTAAATACTTTGAGGGCTCGGTGATATCCTACTCGTATGATGTAAAAGAAAAGATGCTGGGTGTAAAACACGAATCGCTGTTAAACTATGGAGCTGTCAGCGAAGAGTGCGTGTGCGAAATGCTGGAAGGCCTGTTAAAAGCCACCGGCACTAACTATGGCATTGCAGTAAGTGGCATTGCCGGACCGGACGGAGGAACACCCGACAAACCTGTTGGCACCGTATGGATAGCTGTAGGCAACAAAGAAAAAATAGTGGCTAAAAGATTTCAGTTCTTCCCTTCGCGTATGGAAAACATTCGCGTATTCTCAACGGCAGCGCTAAATATGTTAAGGCTGTTTATAGAAGGAAATCTGAAGTAACAAACCCTGCCCACTTCCAGCGAATTTCAATTATAACATTGCCGAATCAGCACCTTACCTGGGGTCTCCATCCTTCGGCAACTCGGGCTGCCTTTTTGGTGTTCCGAATAATGGAACAGGTATAGGCGGATTATCATCTTCGTTGATAGCAAACGTAAACACCTTTTCTATCCACTGCCAATGGTCGGTTATCCATTTAAACCCTTCGTAAGTTCCATCCGGCACATAAGTAAAAGTAGCTCCTTTCGATTTCTCGGCAGGAGGTGCTACATGGTCGAACACGATCATCTCAAGTTCCCTATCGTAATTTAATACCGTGGTGGCGTCGTATTTGTATTCTATAAAGAAGCGCGATAAGGTATCGCCCTTCTTAGTGCTGGTAGAATCGTTATACTTAAAGTGAAACAAAGGTGCACCAAAACGCGGTTGTCCCTGGTCGTCAAACGTAAGCACATCAATGATCTTTCGCCGGGTCAGCAGGTCAGGTATCTCAAAACCGAACAGGGTGTAATAACTCTTCCCGTTCACATTCTGCTGAATGATGTTGTAATACAGTTGCCCCCACCAGTTTTGCGGCGTCAGCACTTTATCTGTGCCATAATCCAGCGTATCGGTAGCATCATACAACGGGAACATCTTTAAGGTCTTTGAACGCATTTGTATAACCCCGTAATATCTTACCCTGGGTTTCATAAAAACCGTATCGCGCCCTGTTCTTGAATATTTCGCTGCTATTTTAACCGGCACGTTTAGCACCACCTGCCAGGTAAATATCCTGAAGCTGCTATCAGCAGGATAAACTTTCGATATCGTTTCAAATGAGTCGAATGGAAAACTAAACGAGTTGTCGAGTTTCAGGGCCGACACAAATTTAGGGATGAACGCATAATTGGCCTTGCGTCTTGCATCTGCCGAAGTATCATAAACAATAATGTTCGACAAACGGTGCAGCGTATCCTGTTTAAGCTTTATCTTCTGCAGGTCCCCTTTAGTCATAGACTGGTTGATCACCGGTCGCGGCCCGCCTTTAGGCATTTTCATTTTCTGGGCGTAGCCCGAAAACACCAATAAGGTCAGTAATAAAACGGCAAAAGATTTTCTCATGGATAACTGGCTAGGGTGTTAGCTTGTTCATGTGTTAACGTAAATCGTTGTTCTTATATTTTGCAAAGTAAGAAACGCGCAGAATGAAAAGAGCTTTGCAGCTAAACCTTAACACCTTCGCACATCAACACCTTAACACAACTCTATCACCACCGCGCTGGCTCCTCCTCCCCCATTGCAGATGCCGGCACTTCCTTTCTTACCACCCTTGTGTTTCAGAACAGAGATCAGCGTGCAGATGATACGGGCACCACTGGCGCCTACAGGGTGGCCTAAAGCTACCGCACCACCAAAGGCATTTACTTTTGCAGGATCAAGACCCAGCAATTTGGTGTTGGCCATAGTTACGTTGGCAAATGCCTCGTTAATTTCGAAGTAGTCAATATCCTTTATTTCCAGACCGGCTTTTGCAGCTGCATTAGGCATTGCTATAGAAGGAGATGTTGTAAAATCATCCGGAGCCTGTTCAGCATCGCCATAACCAATCAGTTTAGCAAGAGGCTTAAGACCCAGCTCCTTCACTTTCTTTCCGCTCATTAAAACCAGCGCTGCTGCACCATCGTTTATCTTGGAGGCGTTCACAGCAGTTACTGTTCCGTCCTTACCAAAAGATGGTTTTAGAGTTGCCACTTTCTCAGGACGAAGCTTTTTATACTCCTCATCTTCCTTTACAAAAGTGCTTTCTCCACGACCTGCTATTTCCACCTCAAACAGCTCATCAGCAAACCAGCCGTTCTTATAAGCCTCTGCCGAACGACGGTAAGACTCAATGGCAAATGCATCCTGGTCTTCGCGGGTAAAATTAAACTTGCGGGCGCAACGGTCTCCGCTTACACCCATCATTTCTTTAGAGTAAGGATCTTGCAGGGCATCGCGTACTATTGCATCAGCCAGCTCAGCATTTCCGTAACGGTAACCGTTTCTTCCTCCGGCCATCATGTAAGGTGCGTTTGTCATACTTTCCATACCACCGGCTACCACGATGTCTTTATCGCCTAACATAATACTTTGAGCAGCATAGATCACCGCTTTCATACCCGAAGCACAAACCTTGTTCACAGTAGTGCAGGTAGCATTTACCTGAACACCCGCTGCCAAAGCCGCTTGTCGGCCCGGAGCCTGCCCTGTATTGGCTTGTATTACATTACCCATGATAACTTCCTGCACATCGTTGCCCGTGATACCGGCACGCTCAATAGCTTTTTTAATGGCCTGTGAGCCAAGTTGCACAGCTGTAAGCTGCGATAAAACACCACTTAAACTGCCTATCGGAGTGCGGGCAACGCTTACTATATATACTTCGTTCATGTTGTTGGATTTTTGTGGGCGCAAACCTAATCAATTTATAAAAACAAAAAATGAATGCCCAATGTTTAAAAAACAACCTTTTGGCAAACATCGACCGGTAAAACAGGGGGTGGTTTACCTTTTTCAAAATCGACCATTCATTATCAACCGGTTACACAGCATTTTAGATCAAAAGGTAAACCACCCAATATTTTAGACACTCCATAATAATTTGATTTTGAATAACTTAATCCATTAAAAAAATAATATTTTGAACAGGGTATACCCGGTGGTATACCCTGTTCAAAATATTGAAAAACAGATCAAAATTAGCCGCTCCAAACCCTCTCTATCAGCAGGATGGAGAGGGTGCCCGGCGAAGCCACGGGCGGGTGAGGCCCGGCGGCCAACAATTTCACATGTTTCGAACAGAAATTTGCCACCCCTGCGCTCCATCATATTGGACTCTTCTTTCGGACTCAAACTCAAATATGCCTTTCTCCGATAGCTACCTTAAATCCTGTAAAAACTTATAAACAGCAGCCGGGCTATCCCGTGAAGTCCTTATCCACGAATTCCTTATATTAGCGTGTTCAATTTAGCGATGCTATGTACGGCGCACCCCCGCCGTTTTAAGATGCTGTAAAAAATTACGACCCATGATGAAGAAGTTTATCCTGTTCACCCTGTTATTGGCCATCATTCAATGTATTGTAGCTCAAGTACCTCAGGCTATCAATTACCAGGCTGTAGCCCGCGATGCTTCGGGTAATCCTTACGCCAACCGTACTATCACCCTAAGGTTCACATTGAGCCAGGGCATCAACCCCGGCACCCCTGAATACCAGGAAACGCACACCGCTACCACCAACCAATTTGGATTATTTACGGTGAAAGTTGGCCAGGGCACTCCTGTGGCCGGCAGTTTTCCGGGTATTAACTGGGCGTCCGGTAGTATATATATGTTGGTAGAATATGACCCCAACGCGGGAACCACTTACCTGAACATGGGTTCTACCCAAATGGTCAGCGTTCCCTATGCATTATACGCGGCTACCTCCGGAGGAACTTCTACACCCGGACCAACAGGACCTACCGGAGCACAAGGAACACCAGGAGCACCGGGCCCTGCCGGAAGTGCGGGCGCTTCAGGCGCACGGGGTGCCACAGGCTCAACAGGGCCTGCAGGAACAGCAGGGTCAACAGGTTTAGCGGGTACCACCGGCGCAACAGGAGCTACCGGGGTTGGAGTAGCCAATATAGTCGATAACGGCAACGGTACATTGACCATCACTTTAAGCAACGGACTTTCTACAACAACATCTTCTTTATACGGCCCGACGGGGCGCACCGGCGCAACAGGTGCTTCCGGCACTAATGGTGCAACGGGACCTACCGGGGCATCAGGGCTTGCAGGGGCTACAGGAGTTGGTGGAGGAGCCACCGGCCCGACAGGAACTACCGGTGCAACCGGAATTAATGGCGCGAATGGAACCACGGGTGCAACTGGCGCCACAGGAACTAACGGTACCGCCGGAGTTACAGGAGCCACAGGTTCAAACGGGGCTATCGGAATAACAGGTGCTACAGGAGCGACAGGAACTAACGGTGCAGCAGGAGTTACAGGTGCTACTGGCACGAATGGTACTAACGGAATAACGGGTGCCACCGGGGCGACGGGAAGTAATGGAACAAATGGTGCTACAGGAGTTACAGGCTCAACGGGAACCAACGGAGCTGCGGGAATTACAGGTGTAACCGGTGCTACAGGCGCTAACGGAACTAACGGAGCCACCGGGGCCACCGGAATTACGGGCGTAACCGGAGCAGGAACCACCGGCGCGACCGGACCTTCAGGCTTTTTATCGCCGGGCACAACGGCAGGAAATACTACTTACTGGGATGGAACACAATGGGTGTTAAACAGCAGTAATATCTACAACAATGGAGCTAGTATAGGTATCGGAACAACTTCGCCGGTGGCAGAGTTAGATGTAAATGGTAACCTCCGTTTAAGCGGCGGCCAGTTATATCTTGGGGTAGTTGGCGGAGTAAATAGCGGTTACTCCGGTATTTATTCAGATGGTCCTTTTCAGGATGTAAAAATTGCGGTCTTCAAATCAGCTTCGCCAACGGCCACCAATTTTGGTGTCAACAATACGATGGATGCGGTTATTGTAAAAGGGAATACAGGCTTAGTGGGTATCAATAATATGAACCCCGTGGCCACACTTGATATTGCGGGTAATATTAAAATTGCCGATGGCACACAGGGCCTGGGCAAAGTGCTCACCAGCGATGCGACCGGCCTCGCCACCTGGCAAACCCCGGTAGCAACTGGCGGAGCTACTGGTGCCACCGGGGCTACGGGTAGCAACGGAACAACCGGTACCACCGGAGCAACGGGGGTCGGGTCTGCCGGGGCTACAGGAGCAACCGGAATTACGGGAGCAACAGGAGCCACAGGAATAGGAACTACCGGTGCCACCGGTATAGGTAATACCGGAGCTACGGGTGTGACCGGAGCTACTGGAACCAACGGAAGCGCAGGTGTAACCGGTATAACCGGGGCGACCGGCTCGACCGGGTTACAAGGTGTAACCGGTGTTGGCGGCGGTGCCACCGGAGCAACCGGACCGACAGGAAATAATGGAACCAACGGCGCGACAGGAGCAACGGGAACTAACGGAACAACTGGAGCCACAGGCTTAACCGGAAGCAACGGCACAAACGGTGCTACAGGGGCCACCGGTGCTACCGGATCAAACGGAACCAATGGGGCTACAGGAGCAACGGGAACTAACGGAACAACTGGAGCCACAGGCGTAACCGGAAGCAACGGCACGAACGGTGCTACAGGTGCCACCGGTACTACGGGCGCTACAGGAAGCAACGGTACAAACGGTGCAACCGGAGTCACTGGCGCAACCGGTTCAAATGGAACCAACGGAGCTACAGGTGCCACAGGGACTAACGGGACGAATGGTGCCACAGGCGCAACAGGAAGCAACGGCACGAACGGTGCGACAGGAGCTACTGGTGCGACAGGTTCAAACGGAACCAACGGAGCTACAGGTACCACAGGAACTAACGGAACGAATGGTGCCACAGGCGCAACCGGAAGCAACGGCACAAACGGTGCTACAGGGGCCACCGGTGCTACAGGTTCAAACGGAACCAACGGAGCTACAGGTACCACAGGAACTAACGGAACGAATGGTGCCACAGGCGCAACCGGAAGCAACGGCACAAACGGTGCTACAGGGGCCACCGGTGCTACAGGTTCAAACGGAACCAACGGAGCTACAGGTGCCACAGGGACTAACGGGACGAATGGTGCCACAGGCGCAACAGGAAGCAACGGCACGAACGGTGCGACAGGAGCCACTGGTGCTACAGGTTCAAACGGAACCAACGGTGCTACAGGTGCCACAGGAACGAACGGAACGAATGGTGCCACGGGCGCAACCGGAAGCAACGGCACAAACGGTGCTACCGGAATTACAGGAGCTACAGGTTCAAACGGAACCAACGGTGCTACAGGTGCCACAGGAACTAACGGAACGAATGGTGCCACAGGCGCAACCGGAAGCAACGGCACGAACGGTGCTACCGGAATTACAGGAGCTACCGGTGTTACCGGACCAAGTGGTTCACAAAATGCATGGGGCCTTACCGGCAACTCAGGTACCGCGGTAGGAACTAATTTTATTGGAACCACTGATGCGCAGGCATTCATGGTTAAAGTAAATAGCCAGCCTTCGGGATTGATCGATCAAACGGGCGCTAATGCCTTTTGGGGATATCTGGCCGGTAACGCCAACCCTATTGGCAATGTGAACGGATATGGAAATGCCGGCTTTGGACATGGCGCACTTCAATTTAATACCTCCGGAAACTACAATAGTGCTGTCGGAATGGTGGCTCTATACAACAATACCTCGGGCAGCAGCAACACCGGCGTTGGTCAGAATGCATTGAATGGAAACACATCGGGCAGCAATAATACCGCACAGGGATTTCAGTCGTTAAAGACCAATACCACCGGAAGCAATAATACCGCTGTCGGTTATAATGCCGACGTTTCAACCGCAGCTTTGACCAACGCTGCAGCCATAGGTGCCAATGCAAAAGTTGCCGAAAGCAATGCCATGGTTTTGGGAGGCACAGCAGGCAACCAGGTAACTGTTGGAATAGGAACGGCTTCTCCCGATCTTACCACATTTCTGGATGTGGAAGGCAAAGTAAAAATTGTGGACGGAACGCAGGGAGCGGGAAAAGTATTTACCAGTAACGCTGCTGGTATCGGAAGCTGGCAATCGCTGGTAGGCACTACAGGAGCCACCGGCCCTACAGGCTCAAACGGAACTAACGGCCCTACGGGTGCAACCGGAAGCAACGGGACTAATGGCGCTACCGGAATTACCGGAGCAACAGGCTCAAACGGAACAAATGGCGCTACAGGTGCAACCGGAAGCAACGGAACTAACGGAGCAACAGGCCCTACCGGAATTACAGGTGCTACCGGCTCAAACGGAACAAATGGAGCTACAGGAGCCACCGGAACAAACGGAACAAACGGTGCCACAGGGGCAACCGGTACAGCCGGCGCAGCAGGTGCTACAGGTGCTGCAGGGGCAGCGGGTGCCGCAGGAGCTACCGGTGCCACAGGCAAAACAGGAGCCACCGGTTCAACAGGTACGAATGGAACCAACGGAGCAACCGGCGCAACCGGAGTTACAGGCCCTACCGGAACATCGGCATCAACCGGTGCATGGGGAGTAACCGGTAATAGCGGACTTTCAGCTGCTACCAATTTCCTCGGAACCACCGATAATACAGACCTCGTCATCAAAGTATTCAACAATGCCTCAGGGTTAATTGATATTGCAACCGACAACACTGCTTTTGGCTATCAGTCGGGCGCAAATAATAACGGTACCGATAATTCGTATTTTGGATATCAGGCAGGTCAAAACAACGCCGGAGGTGTGAACAACACGGCTGCAGGATCAGGAGCGTTAAAAACAAATACAACCGGGGCTTTGAACACTGCTATAGGTTACCAGGCCCTGCTCGCAAATACCGCCACAGGCAATACTGCTTTAGGGGCATTTGCCTCCATACAATTGGCCAACGCAGGCGATAACACATCTGTAGGTTTTGCAACGCTAACAGCCAACGTAACAGGAGCCGATAACACCGCGGTTGGTTATGAATCATTGAATAGTACTACCGGAGGAGCAAATACAGGTATCGGCTCATACGCTTTGTTCAACAATTCAGGAACCACGGGAAATACGGCTACGGGATATCAGGCCCTCTTTAACAATGCAAACGGCTCATATAGCGTTGCACAGGGATACCAAACCCTTTATAACAGCCTTGCCGATTTCAACACGGCCATTGGTACTGCCGCGCTGTATACAGACAACACGGGCGCTCAAAACACAGCTCTGGGTGACTCAGCGCTTTTCAGCAACACTTCGTCCAATGGAAGTGTGGCTGTCGGTTCCGGGGCCTTGTACTCTAATACATCGGCAAACATGTCGGCCCTTGGTTATAAGGCACTGTACAATAACACCACTGGGGCTGGCAATACAGCTATTGGCTATTTTGCACTTTATGGTTCAACCACCGGTAGTTTTAATACGGCCGTCGGAAACCAGGCTTTACAAGCCAACTCCACCGGTTATTTCAATACTGCGATGGGTAATATGGCGTTGAGCCTTAATTCCACCGGCCACGGCAATACGGCTATGGGTGATAGCTCCATGGTCGCCAACACTACCGGTTACGGTAATGCCGCTTATGGGCACTCATCCCTGATATACAATACAACCGGATATTATAACACAGCTTTAGGCCATAACGCACTCAACAACAATACCACCGGTAATACCAACTCTGCTTTTGGTCAAAGTGCTTTATACAACAATACCACCGGTTATAGCAATGTGGCCGCAGGCGCAGGTGCTTTGCTCACCACAACAACACTCAATAATCAGGTAGCAGTGGGCGATTCGTCGCTGCTTTACGTCACCGGAGGAACGGGCCAAAACACCGCTATCGGTAGCAAGGCATTGCAAATTACCAACACCGGTGCCCAGAATACGGCTGTAGGATATCACGCAGGTATTACCAACACAACAGGAAGTCAGAATACCTACCTTGGTAATATTGCCGGCACAACATCCGGCGCAGCGCTTACCAATTATACGGCGGTTGGTTACAATGCCGGAAATAGCGGCACACCAGCCAGTAACTGGATTGACCTGGGCAATACCAGCGTGAGTGAAATACGGGCACAAGTCACCGCCATCACAGCTTATAGCGATGCCAGGATAAAAGATAATGTTCAGGAAAATGTACCGGGCCTTGCTTTTATCACACGCCTGCGTCCGGTTACTTATAACCTCAATATTCATCGCCAGCACGACATTACATTTGATGGCCAACCAGACAATACCGATTGGGAAGGCAAATACGATATCGAGAAAATAACTCAGTCCGGTTTCATCGCTCAGGAAGTAGAAAAAGCTGCCAACGAAGTAGGTTACGATTTCAATGGCCTCCACAAACCCAGCGGACCTCACGATCTTTATGGTTTGGGTTATACCAACTTTGTAATGCCTTTGGTAAAAGCTGTTCAGGAGCAACAACAAATGATAGAACAACAACAAAAAACTATTACCGAACAGCAAAAGTCGGTTACAGACCAACAAGCAATCAACGCCAAACTGTTACAGCGTATGGATGAGATGCAAAAGGAAATTGAAGCACTGAGAGAAAAGAAATAAGCAATAGGCCATACAAAGCATTTCTTTTGTATTCCCCTTTGCGCACATTGCATCTTTGCGTAAAATTGTATTTAAAGCAATACAAAATAACTTCTTTGTGGTCCTGGTATTAGAATTTCCTTTGTGTTCTTTGTGGTAAATTGTATTTTATTTTTCAGCAGCTTCATGGGGGCTCACCGGCACAGCGACAATAAACAATGAAAATTCTTCACACAGCAGACTGGCATTTAGGTAAACGACTGGATAGTTTTTCGAGACATAACGAACAGGTAGAAGTGCTGAACGAGATCTGTGAGCTGGCTGAGCGCGAAAACGCAGATGCAGTTATCATTGCGGGCGACTTGTACGACTCCTTCAACCCTCCTACTGATGCTATCGAATTATTTTACAAAACCCTGAAACGTTTAGCAAATAACGGCCGGCGTGCGGTTATCGCTATTGCAGGGAACCACGATTCGCCTGAGCGTATTGAGGCACCGGACCCCTTAGCACGTGAATGCGGAATTATTTTTGCCGGATTTCCGAACAGCGTAATAACACCTTTCGCTTTGCCAAATGGCATCGAAGTTTTACAAAGCGAAGCTGGCTTTATAGAATTAAAACTACCGGATGTTGCCTTTCCGCTTCGGTTATTATTAACGCCTTATGCCAACGAATTCAGGTTAAAGACCTTCCTGGGAATTGAGGATGCCGAAGCCCGTTTAAGCGAAGTGCTTGCTCAACGCTGGAAAGAACTGGCAGATAAATACTGCGATGACAAAGGCGTGAACATGCTGGTAACGCACTTATTTATGATGAAGCGCGAAGGTGAATTACCGGAAGAACCTGAGGAAGAGAAATCCATTTTACACCTCGGTGGCGCCCAGGCAGTTTATTCAGACAATGTGCCTGAACAAATGCAATATGTGGCCCTGGGCCATTTGCACAAAAAGCAGATCATTGATACTCACCCTTGCCCGGTTGTTTTCAGCAGTAGCCCCCTGGCCTATAGTTTCAGCGAAGCAAACCAGGAAAAATTCGTAATGTTACTCGATGCCCATCCCGGGAAAAAAATAAAGCCAAAAGCCATTCCTTTAACCAAAGGAAGAAAACTGCTGCGCGAAAGATTTACTGATATGGATGAGGCTATTACCTGGTTGGGTGAACATCAAAACGATCTGATAGAACTGACCATCGTATCAACCACATATCTCACGGCTAACGATAGGAACCGGTTAACCGACGCGCATCCATATATCATTAATATCATTCCTCAGATCAGCTCAACAGAATCGGGAAACGACGAAACAATTGATGCTATCGACCTGCGAAAGAGTGTTGCCGACCTTTTTGTTGATTTTTTCAAACACAAGACCGGTGGCCAATTACCAAATGAACAATTGCTCAGTTTATTGAATGAAGTTTTAACGCTGGACGAAGAAATATGATACCGTTAAAACTAACACTCAAAGGCATTTACTCTTACCGCGAAAAACAGGTCATCGATTTTACACGCCTGACAGAGGCCAACCTCTTTGGTATATTTGGCTCGGTAGGAAGTGGTAAATCTACCATCCTCGAAGCCATCTCTTTCGCATTGTACGGCGAAACAGAACGTTTGAACAAGCGTGATGACCGGAATTATAATATGATGAATTTAAAGTCGGAAGAGTTGCTGATCGACTTTATTTTCAAAGCAGGTGACGGAGAGGATTACCGGTTTGTTGTAACCGGTAAAAGGAACAAAAAACATTTTGAGACAGTTGGCACTTTTGAAAGAAAAGCTTACAAAAAAACACCGGTGGATTGGGACCCTGTTTCCGTTGAATCTGCAACAGAGATCATCGGATTGAGCTATGAAAATTTCAGACGCACTATCATAATTCCTCAAAACAGGTTCCAGGAGTTTTTACAATTAGGCGATACCGAAAGAACAAGAATGATGAAAGATCTTTTTCATCTGGAGAAATTTGAATTGTCGGATAAAGTAGTGGCCCTCGAGAAAAAAAACGATGCTTCCCGTTTGCAACTTGAAGCCAGGATAGGGCAGATTGGTGAAGTGACAGAAGATCAAATTGTGTTGGAAGAAAAAGCCCTACAGGAACTGGCTGAAACCATTACTAAAAAAGATTTACTGCTACAAGAAAAACAAGCGGTAGAACTCGCTCAAAAGATAACCAAAGACTTACTGGAAGCCAGAGATGAACAACAAGCCAAGTTAAAGGCACTCAGCGCGCAGGAGGCAGAAATTAAATTACTTGAATCTGAGGTAAGGGAATATGAAGCATGTATCCTCAAATTCAAAGGCGACTTCGACCGCCTTGCCGAACTGAACAAAGCTGTTGCGAATCGTAAAAAGAATATCGGGGACCAGGAGAAAGAACTGGCCAGGATTCAAACAGAATTCGGTGTAGCAAACACTGCTTTCAAAAACCTGAAAGCCGAATACGAAAACCGGGAGGAATTAAGAAAAAAGGCTACCGGATTAAAGACCGTGATTGAGTTAAAACAACTCGACAAAGACCAGAACGAGTTAGCTAAACGTATAAAGACCGGCGATGATTTCTTAATAGAGATTGGGGAAAAGCTGCGGAATAATGTCACTCAGCAGGTAGACCTAAAAACGAAGTTGGGGAAACTAAAGAAAAATGCGCCTGACCTGAGCGAATTATCGGCCATCAGTAACTGGTTCACGATAAAAGAAAACCTGCATAACAATATATCGAGGATACAAACTGAAAAAAAGGAACTCGATGCGCGTTTGGGCAAGGATCTCGAAATCCAGAAAAAAACATTTAGTGAGTTCGCAAAACAATTTTCTATTGTCTTAGATATCGATAACAAGGCAGAAGAATTGATTCGGATTTTGAATGACAGGCAACGAAGCCTTCATGAAAAAATAATCGGATTGGAAGGCGAACTACGCCACCTCGCAGGTATCAATAAACTCGAAGAACATGCCAGCGCACTAAAAGATGGTGACCCATGCCCTGTTTGCGGCTCTTTAACTCATCCGCATTTACTAAATATTACTGATGTAAAGATCAATATCGAGAGAGCAGAGAAAGAAAAAACCGGACATAACAAACAACTGCAGGGAATAGATAAATTTCTCACAGATTTCAACCGGTTGGAAACGGAACATAAAGCACATCAAACCGAAGCCGCAAAAATTACTGGGCGTCTAAAGCATGAAGACTCCGCGTTGCATAAACACATGGAAAAATTTATCTGGACAAACTATAAACCGGACGACCATGAACAGGTAAAACAGGCATTTATCGTAGCTGAAGAAGTGAAGAACCTGCTCAGTTCCATGGAAGATGAATTGCACAAAACAGAAGTTGAACTTGAAACACTTGCTTCGAAAAAAACGAGTGCCGAAAGTAAACTCACCGGTATCCGGAATGAACTGGTAGCTATGGAAGCTAAAATAGCGACCCGGTTGTCAGACCTTGGGCTACCCGGCATTTCAGCATTGCCGGATGAGACACCGGAAAATATCCAGGTCAAAATAGAAGAATTAGAAACACGTTACGGGTGGCTCGAAAAAGAATACCCGTTGAAAGAAAAAAACATCAGCGAATTACGCGATAGGGAAAGTAAGTTGCAAGGGAATGTTGAAAGCGAGAAAAGAACACTCAGCACAGACGAAGCCTCATTACATCAACTGGACAAGAAAATATCGACCTCATTGACCGGGTCCGGTTACGCCTCTATCGGCCAGGTAGAAAGCATCATTCAACTCAACCTGAATGTCGATGCACAAAAAAACAGGGTAAAATTATTCCAACAGGAATTGCACGCCCAAAAGAAGTTATTAGATAGCCTGGACGAACAGGCAAAAGGCAAGACCTATGACAAAGCTGCGCATGACTTATTATTATCAGACATCCAAAACCTGCAACCGGAACTGGACAAACTGAAAGATGAACGCGGAGGCAGGCAAAAGGGCATTGAACAAATGAAACTAAACCTGCTTGGACTGATAGAGCTAAAGAAGCAACTGGCAAAGATACTGATGCGGGGTGATGATATTAAAACGCTAAAGCAATTATTCAAAGCAAGTGCATTCGTAAACTATGTTTCAACCATCCGGCTTCGCAACCTGTGCAACGCCGCCAACGACAGGTTCCACAAATTGACCCGGCAAAAACTGCAATTGGAAATTACGGAAACCAATAATTTTATCGTCCGCGATTTTATGAACGACGGCCAGACCCGGAGTGTAAAAACCTTATCGGGCGGACAAACATTCCAGGCAGCCCTTTGCCTGGCACTTGCATTGGCCGACAACATTCAGCAACTTACCGCAAGCAAACAGAATTTCTTCTTTTTGGATGAAGGCTTCGGCTCACTCGATAAAGAATCTCTGCAGGTTGTTTTTGATACGCTAAAAACACTGCGCAAAGAAAACCGCATTGTAGGTGTCATTTCGCACGTGGAAGAAATGCAACAGGAGATAGATGTGTATCTGCGCATCACCAATCAGGACGAAGAGGGTAGTTTGGTCAAAGCTAGTTGGGAATAGCTTCATCAAACTATGGGTTGAGATAAGATCAAAGTGATTCCTCGTCCGAAAAGAGCCGTTTCAAATGATATTTCTTAACTTAGATAAGCTATTCCAAACCGCTTTGTCATGAAATTACCCCGGTCGCTTATATCAGGCATTTTGCTCCTTCTTAGTTGTATTATCTATGGCAACAGCGCACAATACGAGTCGCGCAGAAACAATTATATCACCAATGCACTCGCCAATTTCGGTCCTGATGTAATAACCCTGCAGGCCTACCAGGGTCTGCCCGTTGATGGACCGGCTCTTACCGCACTTTGTAACGGTATTCCAACAAGCGTAACCCCCGATTTCGACCTGGTGAAACTGGTGCGGATATTATACTTCACAGATACCACATATGAATCGCAAATATTGCCGGCCGTTAATTCCATACCCTACTGGATAAACTACGGCGATACCACGCGGGTATTCTGGTCTGAGAATCACATGAGCATGTGGATGAGCAGCGACTGGCTTTTACATGAAAGATATGGCAAACCGGTGGACCCACATCTCCGCAACCGCTTAGTTCATTATCTGCATCTAAAAATCCAATACGGTTATTACGAATTCTTTTCTTCCGTTTACAACCCATATTGCTTAACGGGTTTGCTCAACCTGGCAGATTTTGCACAGGATGCTGAGATTAAAAACCTGGCCATTCTTGCCGCACAACGACTCATGAAAAGCCTGCTATTGCTCACAAATGACCAGGGTGTCTTCTACCCTACCGCCGGCCGAAATTATGATGACAAATACGAACAACCCTACGGACAAAACCACAATGACCTCATCTGGCTATTAACCGGTTTCGGGCAGGCCCCTGGTGGAGGTTCGCATGCCGGAGGTTTTTTGGCGAGTTCTACCGTACCAGTAGATACAGTGGTTGATTCATGGGTGCCGGCGCTGGATACTATCATACATGTTGGGCATACTATTGAGCAAGGATTGGCTTTGAACGACAGCATGAGCAGCGTTGACAGCGTTATATTCGGATGGAGTGCCGGCGAATATTTTCACCCCCTACTGGCCCTTGCCAGTTTTGAACTCATGACCGACTCAAATCTATGGAACCATCCCGACTTCGCGCCATTTAGTGCGTTGCGTGTTCTTGCGCCGCAAGGAGTTGTTCCTGCAGCCAACAGTTTAAATTGCGCTTCCGAAAGCTCGGTTATTTGCAACGATACCCTGGCCATTTATAAACACAATTCTGTAACACTTTCTTCGGTTCAGAATTTCTGGCCCGGCAAATTAGGTTACCAGGAGTATCCTTGTGTTGCCAATGTCGGTACCACTGCGGTATATACAGCATCAGGTAAAGTAATAGCCGATTGGAGCGCCCGCAACGCCGATGAAGCCAATGATGACCTTCCCTACGTAAATCAAACAAAAAATGCAGCTCTGCTCATGTACCGGGCTCAATATAAACCTGCCATTGTGGGTGCCAGTTACCCGCAGGTTTCCCTGCACTTCAAAACCGCTGATTTTTCGGAGATACGACAGGACAGCCTTTGGCTCCTGGCGAGGCAGAACAATAATTACATAGGCGTTCGCAGAAGTTGCGAAGGGCAGATTAACTCCTTATATGCCTGCGATATACCCAATGGTCAGGCATGGGTGATTATTGTTGGTGACTCACTTACCTACGGAACCTTCGACCATTTTCAGCAGGTCATTGACTCATCCGTATTCACGGAACTATGGTATTATGATACTGCCAACCAGCAGGAAGTATTTTACGCCGGTATCAATATCGATAGCATCAGCATTGACCATGCCTGGGGAGTGGATAGCACCCTGCCTTTGGGTGTGAACGCCATCAATGAGGTCTCCTTCGGGATATTTCCCAACCCGGCTGCCGACAATATAAATATCCAAATACCGAATACGCTTTTTAATTGTACATTGCATATCTTCAATTGCACGGGACAAATGGTTTACCAGACGCGGGTCAATTCTTCCCAAACAACCATCCCAACCAGTGATCTTAGTGAGGGAATATACGCAGTGCGCCTGATTTCCGGAGATGGTAACTACGGAAGCAGGTGCTTTGTTATCAGCCGAACTTTGAATACATTCCGCTGATAACCAACAGAAAACACTCCGTGCAGCTTCGAACAATCTTACTCTGGCAAGGCCAGATTATTTTGCCTTACCCACGGAACCTTAATGTAATTATTAACTACTTGCATGGCATCATTAATCCCTTAGTTTTACCGCCGCTAAAACAATCATCTTTTATGAGGAAAAATCTATTCTTACTGGCATGCGCTTTTTTCGTATTTCATCCATTGCTGCAAGCCAATACAATCAGCACGCAGACCGCTCAAACACTCGCCTTTAATTTTTATAAACTCAATGTACCCGGAGCCGGTAATGTTACTGCCAGCTTAAGCTACACCAAAACCGAAAGCGATGGGGTGATTGACTTCTATGCATTCGACATTCTGCCGGTCAAGGGATTTGTGATAGTATCCGCCAACGACAATGCCCTACCGGTTATTGCCTGGAGTAAGGAAACCCTTTTTAACCCAAACGCTACTCAAAACGGTTTGGCAGACTGGATGAAAAGCACCGCGCAAAAGCTGCACTATGCTGCTGTGAACAACATAACAGCCAGTGCCGATATTACTTACAAATGGACCGCATTTCTAAATGGCCAAAACCCGGTTAACTCAAGAGCAGTTTCGGTAGGCCCCTTATGCACCACCACCTGGAACCAGGAGCCCTACTACAATGCATTGTGCCCTTTTGATACTGTCCAAAATCAAAGAGCCGTTACAGGTTGCGTAGCAACTACCATGGCCCAGATCATGAAATACTGGAACTATCCTGCACAAGGCACAGGCTCTAACAGTTATAATGATGCGCCTCCTGCATATACTAACAGCTATGGCGTTCAATCAGCAAGTTTTGTTGGGCCTTATAATTGGGCGGCCATGCCGAATGCTGTTAGTTCTAACACCAGCCCGGTGGATACCCTGATGTATATCTGCGGAGTGAGTGTCAATATGGATTACGGCGACGACCTCCAAAATGGCAGCGGTGCTTTAGTTTTGCAAAGCGAAGCCGGCCCCGGTGGTCATTGCGCCCAATACAGTTATGCAAATTATTTCTACTACAACCCAAATACCCTCAGCGGAGTTAAGCTGAGCCAATACAGCACTGCAGACTGGATCAATTTAATGGAAAACGAACTGAACTCGGGCCGTGTTATTCAGTACGAAGGTGATGACCCTACGTCAGGCGGCCACACCTGGGTATGCGACGGCTACGAAACCAATGGCATGTTGCATATGAACTGGGGATGGGGCGGAGCAAGCAACGGCTATTACGCAGTAGGCGCTTTGACTGCCGGCGGATATACGTTTAGCCAGAATGATGGTGCATTGATCGGTATCGAGCCATTGTTGCCTATCACTTTATCTATTACCTCGAGCAGCCCAAGCATCTGCCCGGGAGGAAATACCACATTAACTGCGAACGGCCCTGCCGGTGCTACCTATAGCTGGACTCCGGCTACAGGGTTAAGTTGCACAACCTGCCAATCACCGGTTGCCAATCCTGCAACTACCACCTTATACAAAGTAACTGCCGATAGCGCCGGCGTTCAGGCATCAACATCTATGGCTGTTGTTATCACTCAACCTGTTATTGCAGGATTTAGCCATGTCGGCACCCCGAGTTGCGAACTACCTGAACGGGTGTCGTTTAATAACACAACAACCAACGGCACCAAATACTTCTGGAATTTTGGTGATGGGGCTTCGGACTCTACTACGGCACCATTGCATGGTTATAACAGCCAGGGCGTTTACACGGTCAAGCTATATGCTTATAACGGATGTGGGCTTGATTCCATCACCCAATCAGTTACAGTAACCGGTGGCCCACCGGTGGCCGCAGATACAAATACCTGCGGAGGACAAAGTGTAACGCTGCACGCTTCTGGTGTTGGTCAGATAGGTTGGTTCAATGCGCAGGTCAGTGGTTCAGAACTGACAACCGGGCCAAACTATACAACACCCGTTATTAATAATACGACCACTTATTATATCGGCGCAAACATAACTGCAGCCGTAGTAGCACTGGGGCCGGCTTCAAACACTGTTGCCACAGGCACCTATTATACGCGCACTACCAAACGTGGATTGATATTTAACAACCTCGTTTCGCAGAAATTAATTTCGGTGGATGTATATGCCGATAGTGCCGGTGTTCGTACCTTGCTATTGCAGGATAGCCTTGGCAATACATTGGATTCTACTTCGGTGAACATACTTACCGGCCACCACACCCTTACACTGAACTGGCAGCTACCGGTTGGCAACAAACTGTCATTGTGCGCACAGGGCTTTGAATATCTTTACAGAAGCACAACGGGCATCGTGTTCCCTTACACTACAACTGATGGAAGTATCAGCATTACCGGAAGCACTTCCGGCGGCTTCAGCTCATCTTACTATTTTTTCTATAACTGGAAACTGCAACAATCGGCGTGCACTACGGTGCGCGTTCCTGTTACCGTTTTTGTGCTGAATAGCGGTGGCGGGTCTTTCACCGCAACCGGAACCGGAACACCATTAGTAAACTTCACACCAGCCGACGCTGCAGCAACTACCTATTCATGGGACTTTGGAGACGGGGCAACTTCATCATTAATGAGTCCCTCACACACCTATGCATCTAATGGCACTTACACAGTGCAGTTGGTTGTTAGTAACGGAACCTGCGCCGATACAATTACCCAAACTATCAGTACGACTCAATTGGGCATCAGTAATGTGAGCGCATTTTCAAACCTGAGCGTTTTCCCTAACCCGGCTAAAGAGCAATTGAATGTAACTGTGAATAGTAACCAAGCCATCAACGACTGCCAGGTTATTATCCGCAACATATTAGGAGAAACCATTTATAGCAGCGATGTTGACCTGGGCTATGGCATCAATAATCTTCGCTTCAATGTGGCATCCTTCGCTTCGGGTGTTTATGTTGTAAGCCTGCAAAGTGGTAAAGAAACGTTGAATATGAAATTTGTAAAGACCAACGAATAATACTATCCTTAATTTTAAACGAGCGTGCCCGGAGGCAATGCGTTCAGGCACGCTCGTTTAAAATTAAATTCAAACCTTCCGTCAAAATGGTATCCCTACCAAATGCCGATTATGCTGGTAGTTAAAGACTTTATAAAAAAATATAACGACCAGTTGGTATTGGAAGTGCCGGCCTTGACGTTGCCTCCGGGAATTTACTGGGTTAAAGGGCCTAATGGTTCAGGCAAAACTTCTTTCTTCAGATCGATATCAGGTATCATCCCTTGTAAAGGGACAGTCAGCATCCATGGAGTCGAATTACATCAGAGTCCAACAGCATACAGACGCCTCATTAACTACGCAGAGGCAGAACCGGTACTCCCTGCTTTTTTAACCGGTAACGAACTGATCAACTTCTACAACAGTTCAAAAGGCGGACACGAAAAGTCTCTTCAAGAACTAATTGACTATTTTGGCATCAGAAGTTTTATCCAAAACCCCATAGGAACCTACAGTAGTGGTATGCTAAAAAAGCTTTCGGTGCTGTTAGCATTTATCGGGCAGCCACAAATTATTCTTTTAGATGAGCCGCTCATTACCATCGAAGATACCTTCCTTCCCAGAATATACGACCTGATAAAAAAATGGCATTCGGAAAAAGGAACCGGCTTTCTTATCTCATCACACCAGGCATTGAATGAAGAAGTAATAGGTCAATATCAAACATTACAGCTCGCAAACAAAACCATCACATGTATTGGCTGATACATACCTTCAACCGGTCGTTTGTTCATCGCTTCTACCAGGCGCATTTACTGGCTTTTCTATTCTTTGCCCTCGCCATCTTCGGTATGGTCGATGGCAACACCCTGCTTCAATTCCACTACTACATTTTACTCACCTCATTTTCAGATCTTTCGACTTTGCTTTGTATTTGGTTACTTTGGCTACTATATGGTGCCAATGTTTTAAGATATCTGCTAAGCACGCTCGATAAGGAGGAATTCCAATTTCTTTTTACCAGTAACAATGCTAATGCGTTGAGTTTACTGAAAGCCCTAAGCTGGGCTATAACCCAAATGAACGCACCGGTTTTAATCTACGGGCTTATCGGGGTGGTCATTGCCTGCATGCATGGATTCTTTCTCAATGCAGTTCTGGGCATTCTCGGATTGTTTCTGATAGTTGTTCTAACCGCAGCGATTGTTTTCCAGCGTATCATCAATATTCATAAGACCCGGCTCACCGATCATCTGCCGGCTTTGCCATCCGTTAAGTTCAGGCCGGGCATGCTTTCCATTTTACTCAGGCATATTACTTACAACAATAAAGCTGCTCTTATCGGCACTAAACTATTTTCATGCGCCGTGATATACGGAGCACATTACGAATGGAGCTCTTTTAACTATGACATCCGTTGGATGCAGGTAGCCATGGCAATCAGCATTCCCGCACAGGGAATTTTGATCTACCAGGTATGGGCGCTCGAAACAACCCACCTTACATTTACGCGCAACTTCCCGGTTAATATGCTCAAACGCTATCTATCGATTCTATCATTAGTGCTTGTATTACTGATACCCGAGGCTGTTCTACTCTCCTCCTACTGCTTCCGGTTTAATATTTTATGGCAATTACCGGTTTATTTGCTCTACGCAGTGTCTTTGCCGATGCTTTTATATGCCATGCTGTTTACCCGCGGCTTTAACCAGGAAAGTTTCAATGGCTTTCTTTTCGCCATTGGCCTGGTTACATTCTTTATAACATTGTTTGGATACACATGGATAATGGCGCTGGCATTTCTGCCTATCAGCTACCTCGTTTACAAAGAGTCCTTCTACCAATTTGACGCCTGATGGAAGATAGTTGTTACCATCAGTAAGGCCTACCTTAACAATGTAATGCTACCTGTACGCTTGATGCCTTCAGCACTTGAAGCCAGTTGAAGCTTGAATATATATACGTAAACATCCTGAGGACAAGGTTTGCCTTTGTAAGTGCCATCCCATGGAAATTGTCCGTCATGAACTTTTTCGCCCCAACGATCAAACACCGTAAATTCAATAACAGTAACTCCTTCCTGCATCTCGATATAGAACAGATCATTTTTGCCGTCTCCGTTCGGCGAAAACACGTTTGGAATAAAGAAGTTTTGAGGAGGCAATACCGAAATAGGTAGTTCAGTGCTGTCAGTACAACCGGCAGCATTGTAAGCATACAACACCACATCATATTGACCATACTGGGTAAAATGAAACACGGGATTGACATCAGTCGAATTTCCGAGGTTGGCAAAGTTCCACAGATATGTGGACGCGTTTGAACTCTGATTGGTGAAATCGATCTCGCTTTGTGGTTGTTGAATAACCGTTGCGCTCGGAGTAAACCGGGCAACCGGAGGCGTATTAATTTTGATAAGATTAGGGCTGGTTGAATCGTTAGAACAATTATTGGCTGTTACTTTTAGAGAAACAGTGAACGAACCGGGAGTTGCGTAAACATGACAAGGAGCCTGAACACCGGATATCTGACCATCGCCAAAATTCCATAAGTAAGTTGCGGCACCAACTACAGTTGAGTTATTGGTAAAGCAAACATTAAGCCCCGGACAACCGGTCAAAGTATCGGCATGGAAAGAAGATACCGGCATAGGATTTACCGTTACTGAATCAGTATAAGTATTACTCAGGCAACCCAATTGACTGATGGTAAGTGTTACCGCTGTAGTTTGAGCAGCAGAATATGTAACCGATTGACTTTGCGACGTTGAAGTTAAAGGAACCGCATTGGTGCCGAAGGTCCAGGCGAAAGTAGCGGATGGCAAAAAGCTTCCGCCGGCTATGAACTGAAAATGATTCCCCAACAAACACTGAGGTGCAGGATTTGTAAACTGAGCAACGGGTATCGGATCAACTTTGATCACAACAGAATCACTACTGGTACAACCGTTATTGCTGGCGGTTACCGTATATGTTTGTTGAAGTATTACCGCTGAAGTATTGGTAAGTATAACCGTTGGGTTTGATACCGTTGCATCACTTAAACCATTTGCAGGTGTCCAGGAATAGGTGTATCCCGCAGTAGATGCCCCGCCAATGATGGCGGTATTTCCGGAACAAAATTCCGTATCCGTTCCGGCGGTTACAACTGGTATTGTATTTACAAGCACGGTCATCGTATCCGGATTACCTGAGCAACCATTATCTGTCATATTCAGCGATACCTGCTCTGTGCCGGCAGATGCCCAACTTACCTGGTAAGGCCCCTTACCGGTACCCGACAAAACAGTTCCCCCGTTAAAACCCCAGGTATAAACTGCTGCGGGAGAAGCCGTTCCCGTAAATGTAATCGTACCGGCCTGACCTACGCAAACCGGCGTAGTTACTGTAAATGAAACTACCGGAGCAGGGACCAGAACAACTACCACTGAGTCGGCCGCATGACATCCGAACGTATCGGTAGCCACAACAACATATTTGGTGCTGACAGTTGGAGAAACCGTATTCGTATCAGTGTATATCTGATTGCTCCAGGTATATGCCGGATCACTTGTGCCAATCGCCGTAAGTGTAGTACTTTGACCTAAACAAATAGTAGGCGTCAGAGGCGTTATACTCAGAATAAGATCATCTACAACAACCGTAGCACTCGCTGTTGCGGTGCAATAATTGGAATTGGTTGCGGTCACACTATAAGTAGTAGTAACAGTAGGTGTTACCACATCGCCCGGAGTCTGAACTCCCTGGTTGCTCCATACAAAAGTATTGGTTGATGGATTAGCATTAAGTGTTACCGATGCCCCTTTGCAAATACTGGCAGAGGCTGGTGTGATAGAGATGTTGAAAGGAGCCACAGTAACATTGGCTGAAGCAGTGGCGGTACAGGTTGGTCCATCAGCAGCTGTAACAGAATAGACGGCATTTGCAGCAGGAGAAACTATGATGGTTGCCGTGGTAGCTCCATTACTCCACAAATAACCTATAGCCCCGCTGGCGGTTAGCGTATCGTTGTTTCCCGGACAGATAGTTGAAGAGGCCGGAGTAATAACGGCCACCGGTGCTGATACCAATGAAACCGTCGCAGAAGCAGTGGCGGTACAACCACCTATGGTTACCGTTACCTGGTAGGTTGTGGTGGCATTGGGAGAAACCGTGATGCTGCCTGATGTTGCAGCATTACTCCATAAATAAGCACTACCTGCACTTGCGGTTATTGTAGAACTTTCCCCTAAGCAAACATTGTTCGGTGCTGCAGTGGCAGTGGCAGTGGGGCTGGAAGTTACAGTAACAGAAGCGCTTGCCGTAGCGGTACAGCCACCCGAAAATGTTACTGTTACATCATACGTTGTTGTGTTGGCCGGAGAAACTGTTGTACTCACTCCTGTCGCTGCATTACTCCATATATAACTTGTACCGGTGGTAGCTGTTAGTGTAGAACTTTGGCCCGGGCAAACGCTGGCCGGCACCGCTGTTATTGTAGCGGTTGGGGTATTGACGGTAATTGTTCCTGTCGCACTGGCTGTACATCCCGTTGGAGAGGTATAGGTGACGGTGTAGGTCGAAGTTGTTGCAGGAGAAGCAGTAATACTGGCTGTGGTGGCCCCCGTGCTCCATACAAATCCACCTCCGCCTGTAGAAGCCGTAGCTGTCAAGGTTGCGCTTCCACCGCCGGGACATGCACTTGCACCCGGAACTGTGACTGTTGGATAAGGAGAAATTAAAACTGATTTACTGGTTGCTGTGATACAACCGGTAATAGATGAATCCTGAAGAGAAATAAAGTAGGCTCCGGGATTATTATACGTATGAGTTCCCGGGTTTACCGCAAGTGAAGTATTGCCATCCCCAAAATTCCATTTCTGCCAAACCGCAGCAGCGCTGTTATTCGTTATGGTCACGGTACCCGAATTGCCGCAGATCGTATCCGGCGAAACAAGAAAGGTATCAACCGGGGCCATCTGAAATGTGCTACCCGTAAAATTAAAGTTCCATCCGGTAAGCCCGGCACCCGTGCCGGGGTCATAGGAGTAGTTATTGATGAATATCGCGTAAGTCTTGCCCGCAACAACATTATAAGTCGGACATAACTCACCGGCTGCTGTACCTGATTGGGGCCCTATGCCATTTGAACAATTATTAGCCGAAGTTGCCATACCAATAGGATCAGAATTCTGTCCTTCAAAATTATAGTTACATGCGATCTCACCTACTGTGGGGTTTGGTGTTGTAGGACATCCATTGCTAATGTCATACACTGCCCAATCCAGCTCAATACCGTTGCCCGGCACCAAAATGGTGCTATGGATCGTGGCTGGAACAGTTGGTGTACATTGCCAGTTCAGGGTACCACTAACACCTACGGTAAATTGATACCATTGTCCGGCTCCGGGGGTAATACCGCCGAAACAATCTGGAGTAAAACTACTGCCTCCGGGAGGTACTGTATCAACAGTAAACGCATCTTTGGTACAAAGGTGAGCCGCGGTGCCACAAGTATTACCCGGTGCAGGCGGAGGAGTGGTTGAGTTAATGCAAAGCTGAAACCCTCCGGCATTACCAAACGAAGAAACTTCAACATAAAAAACTGTTCCGACAGGAGCAAAATACGTTACCGAATCAACTCCGGCGTTAGTGCTTGATATCTCACAAGAACCAACCGCTGGAATTAACGTGCCACAGGTGCCGACAAACAAACTTAAACCAAGTTTTTGAGCAGCAGGAGCACCCGTCGGCCTGACTATTGCTACGTTTTGAGTACCCGTTGAAACAAATGTATACCACACATCATTATTCCACACGGTTTGCCCGCAACTGGCGGTCGTCCAGTTAGTGGCCGTAGCGCCAACGGTGGTACCGGTCGCACAGGCACTCCCGTTACTGGGCAATGAAATCGGAGAAGCGGCCCCACAAGTATCGTTGGCAGGTACCTGGCCATATCCGGCTATAGAAATAAATATAAGAGCGACTAAGAGGGATAAATTTTTCTTCATCTTAATTTTGTGTGTCAGCAACTTTATAAAACCGTTAAAAATAACAATCTGCCGTAAACTGTACTACCACAGTTAAAGGCAGAAAATAAGACGCATTTTAAATGGGGGGCCGCAAATTTACTAAACCTGACGTTTTATTGAGGTGGGTAGTTGCAAACCAATATGTCTTTTAAGACATTTTAGGTCAATTAATTTATGTTTCCTATCGCTCTTAAACAAATCGGCCGTAAAATAAGAGTCAAACCGTAAAACATTGGGCCACAGAAATGTATCCTCCATCCTAATAAATATGCCCCTCATCTGTATAAACTCATTGGGTGATGTCATATATGTGTCAGGTTAATGGTTGGACTAAACAAGACCACATCACTTATCCAAATCACGGCAATGCCAAAGAATGTTATAAACTACAAACGCCGCGACTGAATTATACCCGACAGGTTGCCATCCTTCTCCTGATTCGCGATAAAGAGACCGGAGTAATGCCAATATACGATGCCAGGTATTTGAGAGGAGCCCTTTCGGCCAGCGAACTATGACTTTCAAGAAGACGATGGTAGCGTTGCTCAGGAGATTTTTTAGCAAAGTCCTCTATCCGCGCTACAGCCACCACCAGCGATTCCTGAACGAGATCGGAATACAAACGGATGTAAGAGGGATCTGTATCAAGTTTATTCTTAAACACTTCGAAATCCAGAGTGAACAGAACAGTATGTTCAACTGCTTTCGACGTTTCCGATGAAGGCTGATTTAAGAAAATGCTGGAAAAAGAGGCCACCGGTTGCATTTCGCTGGCAAACACTATAGTGATCTCTTGCCCGTTTTCATTTAAGATATAGTTACGCATAAGCCCTTCGATAACAACCCCAACTTTACAATTCCGCTCACCGGTGCATAAAAATACCTCACCGGGCTTCAGAAATACAATTTCACCCTGGGTAATTATCTCCTCCAGCTTATCGCTTGATAAATAGGAAAATTTGTTCTTGATTTTTTGACTAAGGTCGTACATATTTAATTGGATACCGGGGTTATCTGTTCTCAAATTATGAATTATTGTGCCACACTCAAAAGTCCGCTACTGGCCGTAGCTACAGTTAATACACCGCCGTTGGAGGTGTTAATACTGATTGTTTTGCAATAGCCCGTGGCACCAGTGATAGTTGGCTCATAAGTAGTACCACCCGGAATGACCACATCGCTTGAAGCATCGGGCAAAGAACCTTTATCCCAGTTACAGGCCTCAAACCAACTGGTGCTCCTTCCACCGGTCCAGGTCCAGGTTCCGCTGCCGCCATTGGCGTTATGTGTTGGTGATACTTCAGCCCACCAAGTGTTCCAGATATTACTGGTTGAACTTGCATATTCCTGAACGGTCCAGAAGTTTTCATCATTTGTGGGGTCAACAACGGTAGCGCTATAATCTCCCCACCTGTTCGCAGTGCCACCTGCAGTCTGGTAATAAGTGTTGGCACCTGCCTGGTATACATAGTCACTTTCAAGCTTGCTCAAAGTATCGCAGGAGTATCTGAATGAGTAATCGGCAGATGCATACTGGATTGAACCAAAACTGGAATAACCGATAAGGGCATCATTGTAACTATTAACACAAATAGAAGGATATGCGTATGAAATCCCACCCACCGAATCATCGATGATACCACGTTGATTGATGCCGGAGGTGGTTAGCTGCCACCACTGTACCGACGCACGGGTTGGTGATGACGTTGGAAGAAAGACCGTATGAACACCCCATATATAACCGTTGCGGTAAACAACGCTTTGCATACGTGAATCATCCAGGTCAATATCGTTGGTAGTGTTCTTCTGTGGACCGGTATTCGTTGAAGCAGGATTAAAAGACCAGTCTACTGAACCTTGAGAATAGCCCAGCGTAGAGTAGCTTTCGCTACCCACCGCACCACTGATGGAATATAAACCAATGAGCGCTGACGCGGGATTAACCACCTGCATCATGTATTCGTTGGCCTGCGTAGAATCGTAAGTTGCTGCCGGCTGCATGGTATTAGTTTGCCCCATGTTGATCCGGGTATAGGATACGGAGTTACTATACAACGAGGTCTTATTAAACGCCCAGAGGTAACTGGCGGTGTAAGTATTTCCTGACACAGTGAACATATTGCCGGTAACAACTATCCAGTTCTTATTAAACCCGAGGGTAGGATAATCCACCCATAAAGTGCTGGTGCTATCGGCCCGTATCTTATGGAACTGCCAGGTCCCGGTAGGGTCGCTGGTTGCACTCACGGCAATGTAGAAACAAGAGGAGGAAGATTCGCCATAATCATCTATCAGCGCTATCCAACGTTGGCTATATGGGTCATAGCGGATACGGGGGTCATAAGGTGAGTTGGGACTCATGGAAGTCCAGAATGCGCTCTCGGTGACTGTGCTGTGCGCTGTTCCGGTTTTGCCAAGAATTTCCACACGTTCATTCTCCATTTCCATCAGGTAGGTTGGCCCTGCCGCACCCTGAACATCCGGAGGGATGGAAGTTTGGACATCGGTAGTGCCGGTGAAGTTCACCGTGGGAGCCGGAGATAAAGCAACCAGAGAGCCGCTATTACCGGTACTTGTATTGGTAGAAGGTACCTCGCGAAACACCGGAACAGAGGGATCTGGCTTTAAATTATGATCCATTTCCTCCTCTTCATCCGGCTCGATATGAAAATGTTTTGTTGTATCGGTTGGTAAACTTTTAATGGTCCGGAATTCCATCACAGAATCAAAAACAGAGGTCCCCGGAGTTCCGTGAATTTGCGCAATCGCAATTACCGGACTAACCAGGAATATCCAAACCAACAGGCTTCCCCACAACTTTCGTTGACAGAAGCAGCCATCACAGCTTCTCAAAATGAAATTGATCATGGATCTCATTTTTTATTTCCTTTCAGCAGTGATTCAATTTGTTGCTGCTGTGCATCCAGCTTCTTTTCCTGTTCCTTCATAGCCTCGATCAGCAGGGCAATGACTTTTGTATACTCAACTGCTTTATAGCCCTTGTCATCTGTAGCAACTACTTCCGGCAATACCTTTTCAACCTCCTGGGCAATCAACCCTATCTGTTTGGAATGATCGAAATTATATTCCGGAAAATCGGCCGTCTTCCAGAAAAATTCTGTGCCTCGTAATTTCAATACCTTGGCCATCGCATCACTGATCGTGGTTATACCCTGCTTAAAACGTTCATCACTTGTTTCGTTTATGCCGGTACTTTTCATTTTCCCGTTAACCACCAGGGTATAACTTGAGCTCGTAGTAGTGCCTATCGCAACCCTGCCCGCAGAATCGATCATCATGCGTGTTGCACCATCCGTGTTGTCATGAAACAATAAAGAGCCCGTGCCCTCCGAGTTACCGGAACCGGCTGCGATGATGTTCCAGGTGTGGGCGTTGCTGCTGCTATTCTTCAGATTTAACCAGGTACCGCTGGTAGAAGATCCTTCAATTTGTGCAACATTGTTACCGGAAGAAAAAACATGCAGCGGGTAAGAAGGTGTAGTAGTGCCAATACCAACATGCCCGGCGGTGTCGATCATCATTCTTGTGGCTGCATCGGTTCCATCATAAAACGATAACGTGCCTGAACCTTGTGTGCTGGCCGAGCCGCCGGAGATTAAACTCCACTGCCTTCCATTGGTGGTGCTGTTTTTAATATCGAGCCAGGTACCTGCAGTAGCCGAACCTTCCAACAACAAGGCATCGGCATTACTGCTGAGCACATCTAATTGAACGCTTGGAGAAGATTGATTGATGCCGACATAACCGGTATTTCGCCTTATTTCGAAGGGCTGGCTGATGTATGCCCCGGCATCACTATATCTATTGATGAAAAAGTCTGAACCTGCATTTGACCCGGTCTCGGTTCCGTTACTCTTCCCAAAAAGCCAGCGGTTCAATACACCTGAGCTGTAAGTATTGAATTGAAATCCACCTTCAAACCCAGAGGGAACTGTAGTGCTCATATACGCGCTGGCTGCAGCACTCTGCGTCATACTGACCGCGTTCCCACTTGAAGCATAAACGTGAAGCAGGTATGAAGGTGAGGCTGTGCCTATGCCAATGTCCGTTCCGTTATCATAAACAACACTACACGCGGTAGTTGACCCTGTTGATTTAACCAGGTAGTTATTAGTAGTACACCCCAGCGTGGCCGAGCTCCCTGTAGCTCCGGTGGCGCCCGTTGCACCTGCACTACCATTACTGCCGGTGGCGCCTGTGGCACCAGTAGCACCGGCACTACCATTACTTCCTGTGGCACCTGTGGCGCCATTGCTACCCGCTGATCCCGTGGCGCCGGTTACACCAGCGGTTCCGGAACCAGTAGCACCGGTCGCGCCCGTTGCACCCGCACTTCCATTGCTTCCTGTGGCTCCTGTGGCACCTGTTGTCCCAATGGTTCCGTTACTTCCCGTTGCGCCTGTGACACCTGTTGCCCCCGCAGATCCATTACTTCCTGTTGCTCCGGTCGCTCCTGTTACACCGGCAGCCCCATTACTTCCATTGGCACCCGTTGCACCCGCAGAACCGTTCGCCCCGGTTGCACCCGTTGCGCCAGTTGCACCGTTACTGCCATTACTCCCGGTAGGGCCGGTTGCTCCTGCACTTCCATTACTTCCTGTAGGACCGGTCGCACCCACCGAACCATTACTCCCTGTTGGTCCTGTGGCACCTCCACCAACACCGGTAGCACCTGTTGCACCGGAGCCGGTAGCACCAGTGGGGCCGGTAGCACCCTGCGCGCCTGTTGAACCATTGGCGCCATTACTTCCTGTAGAACCTGTGGCCCCCGTAGATCCTGCACCAGTTACTCCGGTTGAGCCAGTAACACCTTGTGCGCCTGTGGCCCCATTCGTTCCGTTAATTCCTGTAACTCCTGTAATACCTTGCGCACCCTGAGAACCGGTAGCACCAGTAGGACCGGTTTGCCCCTGCACTCCTCCCGGGCCGGTAGCTCCGGTACCCCCCGTGGAACCGGTAGCCCCGCCACCAACTCCCTGTAACCCGGTAGGTCCGGTCGCACCTGTAGCGCCTGTAGCACCGCCGCCACTACCCTGGAGGCCCGTAGGCCCGGTTGGGCCGGTAGAACCAATACCAGTAGCACCGGTAACGCCCTGGATACCGTTAGACCCCGTAGGCCCTGTAGCCCCAATATTTCCTTGTGCTCCCGTTGCTCCCTGCGCACCCTGAACACCCTGGCTACCTGTAGCACCGGACGGCCCCTGAACACCAGTAGCACCCGTAACTCCGGCCGGTCCGGCCGGTCCGCTTGCTCCCTGAACACCGCTTATGCCTGTGGCACCAGCTAACCCCTGGGAACCAGTAACGCCGGTTGCGCCCGTAGGACCATTAGCGGCATACAGAGCATAAGGTACACTCACCAATTGGGTGGTCCCCATATCAGCAAAGTTATTGCCGCCGGTTACATCGATCTCCACCTGTAGGTATTTTGATTGACTGCCCCAGCTCACAGTGCCTAAATTTCCATGGCTACCTATCACATAAGCAACCAACCCAAACTGGTTAGTATTCGCTGTATCTGTTTCCTGATAGACAGTCGAACCAGTTGCAGTTCCGTCATGTATAATAAAGCGTAAATTAACGCGCTGGTTTTGAATAATATCTCCCTGCGCACTTCTGACTACGGCCTGATAGTTTATTCCCTGAGGTGCCTGCGTAAATGCCTGAAAACAGGAAATAATAAGCACGGCATGGATGAGTAGATACTTTTTCATAAAAGATAGTTTTGCGGCCCTTTAATCAGTTTGACGATAAAGGCTAAAATTAACTGCGTTTCTTTTAATATTCAAGAACAAAAAATACCGTCTATGTTCCATGATGTCAGAAGGGGTGGAGAATCATCGTCGCCCGGAATCTTTTATTAATTCAATTTCAGGCCGATCCTACTATCCCTTATTTTATCTGCAACCAATTAGTTCCGTCACTAACAACCCAAAGTGCCGTACTGCTCCCCAGTGATGTTTGCGGGGTTGTGGTTAAATCATGCCATCCGGGCGAAATTGTTCTGTTTGTCCCTGTTTGGTTTATGATAACATAAACTCGGTTCGTGCAGGTACTTGCAGTTGGCAAAGTAATTGTGCCCGAACCTGTGCTATATATCCATATTTCGGCAGTGCCATCCGGATTGTTCGTGCCGGCAGTCTGTGCTGTTTTTGTTTTTAAACCAACGGCTCCGTTAACTTCTAAGGTCGAAGCCGGTGAGGCGGTACCTACACCCACATTTCCATTCCCTTGTACCACCATGACCGACGTTCCGGCTGTATTTTGAGTGGTGCCGGTAGACAGGTCTAATATGCGACTGGCACCTGTGGTGCTGGCTATTTTTAAAGCGAGGCCACTGGCGCTGCTTCCGGTACTTTGATTATAAATTCCTGCAATATATCCCGGGCTTGATGATGACCATGAAATGGCACCATTAGATGTACTGCTGCCGTCAGCAGCAGTAATACTTGTAGCTGTGTTGGCAAATAATGAAATTGGCGCCGAAGTACCAATACCCACATTACCGCCCCGGGCGTTGAACACCAGGGGAGCTTCATTAACCCCATATTTTACTGACTGGATGTAAGAAACATCGTTTGTTTTATCGGCTCCCATATATAATATATAATCCTGGCTACCTTGCGTTCCGCTTGAGTTGGTACCACTCAGTATGGCAAGTCCGCTACCCGATGAAAACTCATTATTGCTATAAAGTCCGCCTGAGTTCAAAATGCTAATGCTTTGAACCGGTGCTGAGGTGCCAATACCCACACTGCCGCTGTTGTTATTATAAATGTTGTTGCCGCTGGTGGTCCATTTACTGTTAAGCGTATCGTGGCTGTAACTTAAACCGGCACCGGCAATAGCAGTAGTAAGCGTAGTTGGCGCTACCCAGCTTGCATTACCACTGGCATCGCTTTGCAATACATAACCGCCCGTGGCGCCATTGGTCATTTGGAAATACGTGGTTTGTGTTTTACCCGCCACCTGTAAGGTGGTATCGGGTGTTGAAGTTCCAATCCCCACGTTACCGTTCTTTAATATCGTTAGCGCGTCGCTGGTGTTACTACTGCTGCTACCGTTACCAACGGTAAAAACACGATCACCGGAGTTCCATGAACTACTGCTGATGGGTGATGTAAGAGTGGAATAAGTGCCCACTGTAACTTCGCCAAAAGAGTTTGCCCAGTTACCTACACCCACCGCAATAGCGCCTACTCCATTCGACTCGTTACCGCTACCCAAAGCAACCGAACCGGTGTTGGTGGCATAGTTGAATGTACCGGCTGCAAATGAACTGGTGCCGTTTGATTGCCCGTAGCTACCGAAAGCAGCTGCATTGGCACCGCCGGCATTGTTACTGGCGCCCGCTGTAAACGAATTAGTAGCGCTTGACTCATTTAAGCTGCCAAATGCAACCGAATTTGAATCATTTGCAAAATTCTGGTACCCGGTTGAAAATGAATTAACGCCTGCGGCATAGTTTCCCTCACCAATGGCAATGGCGTTATTGGCCAGGGCAAAATTTTGATAACCGGCAGCAAATGAGTTGGCCCCGTTGGAATGGTTGCCATTACCAAACGCCGCAGCGTTTACACCGCTTACCGTTAACGAGTTACCCATAGCAACATTACCGGTTGAAGTGCTGAAATTGAAATTACCACTGCTCGAACTAAAACTTAGCGTATCGGCCCCCATAGTAACAGTACGGGTATTGGTTAAGGTACCGTTACCATTATAAATGTTGGTTGAAGATACCGAAGCAGGATTAACCCAGCTTGCATTACCGCTGGAATCGCTTTGTAAAACGTAGCCGCCGGCCTGTGAGCCATCCTGGTATTTAAATTTACCAATCACATGCAAAGTTGTATCAGGGCTGGAGGTACCGATACCGGTGTTACCGCTTTTTAAGATCGTGAGCGCATTTGACTGTGAACCGCTATTACTACCATTGCCCACACTAAAAATACGGTCTGAGTATACCCACGAACTACTGCTGACCGGGCTGTAAGGACTTGAATTCACCCCCACGGTAACTTCGCCATAAGATTGTGCATTGTTCTTATAACCTAAGGCAGTGCTGTACGCACCGCTGGCATTATTTGAATACCCGCCGGCAAAAGAAGTATTGCCAGTTGCATTATTTGTAGAACCCAATGCCACCGAATACGAGCCGGAAGCTGTGTTATACCCGCCCCCGGCAAAGGCTCCGCTGCTGCTTGCAGCGTTGCTTTGACCCAGCGCAAAAGCCTCGCTACCCGATGCAGTATTTGAATTGCCGGCTGCCAGTGAGGCAGTGCCGCTAGCTGTGTTATATTCGCCCAATACCACACCAAAACGGCCCGATATTCTATTCTTGTACCCCAGGGCCGTAGCGAAGTGCTCGCTTATTGTATCGTTGGCACCCGCCGCTAAACAATATTGTGTAGTGATATATTGCGAATTTCCAAAAGCAAACGATTGGGTATTGGTAACTGTGTTCTGAGACCCGAAAGCTCCGGCTTGCCCACCTGATACGGTATCATATGTTCCCACCGAAATTGCATCTCCTCCTGAAACCTTGCAAAAGGAGCCAATGATGCCGGAAAATGTACCGGAAACAGTGTTGCTCTTGCCGCAGACCATAGATTCACCACCTGAAACTGTGTTACTTTGACCAAAGGCCACGCTGCCCTGGCCGGTAACTGAGTTACTGAACCCAGATGCAAATCCATAGTTAGCCGTTACTTTATTATTGTATCCAAGTGCTGCTCCATTAGTAGATGTAACTGTATCTGTTGAACCGGCAACAAACGAATTACTACCCGTAATCGCATTGTTAGTACCAGCAATAACACTACCGCTAACGTCTAAAGCTGCGGTGGGGTTGGTAGTACCGATGCCAACTTTACCACCATTATTATTGTAAATATTATTGCCATTGGTTGTCCAATTGCTGTTAAGTGTGTCGTTGGTAAAGCTCAAACCTGAGCCGGCGATTACCGTTGTGCCGCTGGCTCCTGTAGCACCAGTTGCCCCGTCATTGCCCGTTGCACCGGTTGCCCCATTTGATCCATTGATTCCATCCTGGCCTGATGGACCAGTGGCACCAGTAGCACCGTTAAGTCCATTGTTTCCGTCCTGACCGGAGGGGCCGGTTGCACCATTTGATCCATTGATTCCATCCTGGCCTGATGGACCAGTGACACCTGTGGCTCCGTTAACACCATTGTTTCCATCCTGACCGGACGGACCGGTAGCACCCGTTGCCCCATTTGATCCATTGGTTCCATCCTGGCCTGATGGACCAGTGGCACCTGTGGCTCCGTTAACGCCATTGTTTCCATCCTGACCGGAGGGGCCGGTTTCACCAGTTGCTCCATTGGTTCCATCCTGGCCCGATGGACCAGTGGGACCTGTAGCTCCGTTAACACCATTGCCTCCATCCTGACCGGAAGGACCGGTAGCACCCGTTGCCCCATTGGTTCCATTCTGGCCTGACGGACCAGTGGCACCTGTAACTCCGTTAACACCATTGCTTCCATCCAGACCGGAAGGACCGGTAGCACCCGTTGCCCCATTTGCTCCATTGGTTCCATCCTGGCCTGATGGACCAGTGGCACCGGTAGCTCCGTTAATACCATTGCTTCCATCCTGACCGGAAGGACCGGTAGCACCGGTTGCCCCATTTGAGCCATTGATTCCATCCTGGCCAGAAGGCCCCGTAGCACCGGTTGAGCCATTGTTTCCGTCCTGACCGGAGGGGCCGGTTGCACCAGTTGCTCCATTGGTTCCATTCTGGCCTGACGGACCAGTGGCACCGGTAACTCCGTTAACACCATTGCTTCCATCCTGACCGGAAGGACCGGTAGCACCCGTCGCCCCATTTGCTCCATTGGTTCCATCCTGGCCTGACGGACCAGTGGCACCGGTAACTCCGTTAACACCATTGCTTCCATCCTGACCGGAAGGACCGGTAGCACCCGTCGCCCCATTTGCTCCATTGGTTCCATCCTGGCCTGATGGACCAGCGGCACCGGTAGCTCCGTTAACACCATTGCTTCCATCCTGACCGGAAGGACCGGTAGCACCCGTTGCCCCATTGGCTCCATTCTGGCCTGATGGACCAGTGGCACCGGTAGCTCCGTTAAAACCATTGCCTCCATCCTGACCGGAAGGCCCGGTAGCACCCGTTACCCCATTTGCTCCATTGGTTCCATCCTGACCTGATGGACCAGTAGCGCCTGTAGCTCCATTAACGCCATTGCTTCCATCCAGGCCAGAAGGCCCCGTAGCACCGGTTGAGCCATTATTTCCGTCCTGACCGGAAGGCCCTGTAGCACCGGTTGCGCCTGTCGCTCCATCAATACCGGATGCGCCTGCAACCCCATTGCTGCCATTAGTTCCATCTTGCCCCGTGGGCCCGGTGGCTCCAGTTTCACCATTCAGGCCATTGTTACCAGTTGCTCCTATGGACCCCGTAGCTCCGGTTCCACCATTCGTCCCATTCAACCCTGAAGGACCCGTCGTTCCGGTAATTCCCGGCGACCCGTTAGCCCCTGCCGGACCGGTGGGACCGTTCAGCCCTTGTAAACCTGTAGCACCGGTCGGTCCTGAAGAACCCGTGGCACCGGTTACCCCATTGGCTGCGTTACCTGCAAATAAAGCATATGGTATACTCATTAGTTGCGAAGTCCCCATGTCGCTAAAGTTTGCCCCTCCATTCGGGTCAATTTCAACTTGTAAATACTTTGCGCCATTGCCCCAGTTAATCTGGGCCAGGCTGGCGATTCGGCCAATTACCACCGTCACCAATCCAAACTGGTTAATAGAAGGTGTGTCTATTTCCTGAAAAACGGAAGGGCCATTGGCCGAACTTTCGTGAATAGTAAAGCGCATACTAACCAGGTCACCGGCAGCCAAAGGTTGTCCGTTTACACCGCGAACAACCGCCTGATAATTGATACCCTGGGGCGCTTGCGAAAAACACTGTAAACAAGAAATCAGCAACATCAGAGTGGGGAGAATTTGTCTTTTCATAGTAACGGATTATGGTTTATTTGATATATTCATTGGGTTGCATCTTAAGTGAAGCCAAAAATCCAATTTACTTGCGTTCTGGTTTTTACTAAATTATTTATTTGTGACAGTAAAAAATCTTGTTAATAGAATAACAAAAAATACATTTCTAATTGATTGTCAATGAAAAAACAAATTGACATGACGCTTCATTTTGTGATGAATTACGCCCTTCTTTACTCCATGTCT
>Ga0364880_10057_pt2 | contig 69932 bp, 68 predicted proteins | sample ExccelJu500001D3_5_FD_206927 | JGI IMG/M metagenome (GOLD analysis project Ga0364880, IMG submission 206927) | Enriched cells from Trout Bog Lake Hypolimnion, Wisconsin, USA - BchlTB.July30.5000.01.D3 | ecosystem: Environmental > Aquatic > Freshwater > Lake > Hypolimnion/Profundal zone | place... | reverse complement strand
TTATGCTACAGTTACTTTGCAGAACTATTTCCGTATGTATCACAAACTTTGTGGTATGACTGGTACTGCCGAAACAGAAGCATCTGAGTTGTGGGATATATATAAATTAGATGTTGTTTCTGTTCCAACCAATATAGCCTGTATCCGTAATGATGAACAGGATTTAGTGTATAAAACAAAGAGGGAAAAGTTTGGTGCAGTGATAGATGAAATTACTAAACTTCGTGAAGCAGGCCGCCCATGTCTGGTAGGTACTACCTCAGTGGAAGTAAGCGAATTGCTGAGTAGAATGCTTCGTCAGAAACAAATTCCTCACAATGTATTGAATGCCAAACAACATGCTAAGGAAGCACAGATAGTAGCAGAAGCTGGTTGGGCAGGAGCAGTAACTATTGCCACCAACATGGCAGGTAGAGGTACCGATATTAAATTGGGTGCCGGTGTAAAGGAAGCTGGTGGTTTAGCAATATTAGGTACTGAACGTCATGAGTCACGACGTGTGGACAGACAGTTACGTGGTCGTGCCGGTCGTCAGGGAGATCCGGGATCTTCTCAGTTCTTTGTTTCTCTGGAAGATGATTTGATGCGTATGTTCGGTAGCGAACGTATTGCTAAAGTAATGGACTTTGCAGGGTATAAAGAAGGTGAGGTAATTCAGCATAGTATGATTACCAAATCGATAGAACGTGCACAACGTAAAGTGGAAGAAAATAACTTCGGTATCCGTAAACGTTTGTTGGAATACGATGATGTAATGAATAAACAACGTACGGTTATTTATGCTAAACGTCATCATGCCTTGTTTGGAGAAAGACTGGCATTGGATCTGGATAATGCGTTTTATTCTGTTGCTGGCAGCCTGATTGATTCTTTCAAAGAACAGAATGATCATAATGGGTTTAAACTGGCAGCTATTGTAAACTTTGGTATAGAAACTTCTATTACAGCAGATGAGTTTAACAGATTATCGGAAGATGATTTAGCTGAAAAACTATATAGTGAATCGATTAATAAATATCAGCGTAAGAAGGGCGATATAGCTATAAATGCATTGCCGGTATTTAAAAATATCCGTCAACAGCAAGGTACTCATATCGAGAATGTAATTGTGCCATTCAGCGATGGAAGAAAATCAATGCAGGTATTAGCTAACATGGATAAGGTATTGAATAGCGAAGGTGCTGAACTGGCTAATGCTTTGGAACGTGGTATCACGCTTGGCTTTATTGATGATGCATGGAAAGAACATTTACGTGCAATGGATGATCTGAAACAAAGTGTTCAGACAGCTACATACGAACAGAAAGATCCTTTAGTGATTTATAAGATGGAGGCATTTGATCTGTTTAAGAATATGGATGGTGAAATTAACAGGGATACTGTACAGTTCCTTTGTCATTCAAGTATTCCAATAGAAAATGAGGGGGATATGAAAGAAGGGCATCAGCAAAAGACCGATCTGAGTAAAATGAAAACCCGCAAGGAAGAAATAGATGGGTCAGGACATGATAATGATTACATAGATCCTACTCCGGTAAAACAAGAACCTATTAAGGTAGAGAAATTGCCTGGTCGTAATGATCCTTGTCCTTGTGGCAGTGGCAAGAAGTTTAAACAATGTCACGGCAAGGAATTGTAATATAAATTAACAGATTATATATTAAACAAACCCTCAGCAATTTTAGCTGAGGGTTTTTATTTATTATACAGTAAAGAATTCCTTTTTATTGATAAAGATTGGTAATCTTTTCTCCACAAACACTTTATATTTATACATTCTAAGTACATTTTAATTTACATTTGATTTTTATATAAATACTGAACATGATTGCTGATAAAACAATTCCTGATTTTAGGTTTACACCAACCATCGATCAGGTGGGAGTAGAAGAAAGGGCTTCAAGATTTACAAAGAGAAGTATTAAGGGGGAAACAAAACTGAATGGTTTGTTACTTACCCTGAATATGATAGACCTTACTACATTGGAAGGCAAAGATACAGATGGCAAGGTAAAACAGCTTTGTTACAAGGCTCAACATCTTCACGATGCTTATCCTGGTTTACCAACTGTTGCGGCAGTTTGTGTATATCCATCAATGGTAAAAGTGGCCAAAAAAGCAGTGGGTAATTCCGGTGTGAAGATTGCATCAGTTGCAACTGCATTTCCAAGTGGACAGGCTGCTTTACAAGTTAAGATTGATGATACAAAATTTGCTGTCAGCGAAGGTGCCGATGAAATAGATATGGTGATTAGCAGAGGTAAGTTTTTGCAGGGAGAATACAATTATGTATTTGATGAGATAGCAACTATCAAAGAAGCTTGCGGTACAGCAAGACTAAAAGTAATACTGGAAACAGGTGAACTGGTTACCTTCGATAAAGTACGACGTGCAAGCGATATAGCTATGTATGCAGGAGCTGATTTTATTAAAACATCTACCGGTAAAATATCTCCTGCAGCTACTATGCCTGTTACTTTAGTCATGCTGGAAGCTATCAGGGATTTTTATTATAAAACAGGTAAGATGATTGCCATGAAACCTGCAGGTGGTATTTCTAAATCTAAACTGGCATTACATTATCTGGTGATGTTGAAAGAAACATTGGGTGATGCCTGGATGAATAACGAATGGTTCCGTTTTGGTGCCAGTAGCCTGGCTAATGATGTGCTGATGCAACTGGAAAAAGAAAGGTCAGGAGTTTATCAGAGTGCTAATTATTTTTCGATCGATTAATATCTTTAGTATCCCATCTTCGGGAAATTAATATAAAAATGTTTATTTATGGCAAAAGCTATTTCAAAAAAGAAAACTACACCCGCTAAAAGTATTGCTCCTAGAAAAGAGCAAACAGCAGTTAAAAATAATACAGTAAAATTATCTTTCGATACACTCAGCTATGCTCCTGCTCCAGAAAGTAAAAGCAGTGCTAAGATTGATGCTCAATACAATTTATTCATCAATGGGAAGTTTGTTAAATCACAAAGCGGACAATATTACGATACCATTAATCCTGCTACAGAAGAGAAAATAACTTCTGTTGCCGAAGGCAATGCTGCCGACGTAGATCTGGCTGTAAAAGCAGCCCGGAAGGCTTATGATGGAGTATGGGGTAAAATGCCTGCTAAAGAAAGAAGCAAATATATTTATCGTATAGCCCGTATGATTCAGGAAAGGGCAAGAGAACTTTCTATCATTGAAACAATTGATGGGGGTAAACCAATTAGAGAGAGCCGTGATGTTGATGTGCCACTGGCAGCTAATCATTTCTTTTATTATGCAGGTTGGGCCGATAAATTGGACTATGCTTTCCCAAACAGAAACCCAAAACCATTGGGTGTTGCAGGTCAGATATTACCCTGGAACTTTCCATTATTAATGGCTGCATGGAAAATAGCTCCTGCATTGGCAACGGGTAATACAGTAGTATTGAAACCTGCTAAAACAACTTCATTAACAGCTTTAAAATTAGCTGAAATAATACAGGAAGCAGACCTTCCACCGGGTGTGGTAAATATTATTACGGGTAACGGGTCTTCTATGGGGATGTCCTTGGTAAATCATCCTGATGTAAATAAAATTGCCTTTACCGGTTCTACCGAAGTGGGTAAAGTAATACAGAAAGCTATTGCCGGAACAGATAAAAAACTAACACTTGAATTAGGTGGTAAGGGCGCTAATATAATATTCGATGATGCAGCTATCGATCAGGCTATTGAAGGTATAATCAATGGTATTTTCTTCAATCAGGGACATGTATGTTGTGCAGGTTCAAGGTTGTTTGTTCAGGAGTCGGTTTATCATGAAGTAATCAGAAAACTGAAAGATAGAATTGCAACTTTGATAGTGGGTGATCCATTGGATAAGAATACCGACATTGGTGCTATCAATTCAAAACAACAATTAGATACTATTCATAAGTATATCAATATAGGTAAGAAAGAAGGAGCTGAAATCATTGAGAGTAGTTGTGCTTTGCCAAAGAAAGGATTTTTCTGTCGTCCAACTTTGTTTACCAATGTTGCTCAATCCAGCAGAATAGTACAGGAAGAAATATTCGGCCCTGTACTGACTATCCAAACATTCAGAACCGATGATGAGGTAATTGAAAAAGCAAACAATACACCATTTGGTTTAAGTGCAGGAGTTTGGACCGATAAAGGTTCTAAAGTATTTAATCTTACTACCAAACTAAGAGCCGGTGTGGTTTGGGCTAATACTTTCAATAAGTTTGATCCTACTTCTCCATTCGGTGGTTATAAAGAAAGTGGTTTCGGCAGAGAAGGTGGATTGCACGGATTAGCTGCATACTTAAAGTTATATTGATTTAAACGTATTAAAATGAAAAGAATTGAAGTTTTGAAAACTTACAAAGTATATATAGGTGGGCAATTCCCAAGAACAGAATCAGGCAGGTATTATATTGCTAAAAATAAAGCTGGTCAGCCATTGGCAAATGCTTGTCTTTGTTCCCGAAAAGATTTCCGGGATGCTGTAGTAGTAGCAAGAACTGCTTTTGGTGGATGGAGTAGCCGTGCTGCCTTCAACCGTGCACAGATATTGTATCGTATTGCCGAAATGCTGGAATGCAGGAAGGCGCAGTTTATTGATGAACTGATCAAACAGGATTCAACACCTGCACAGGCAGAAGCGGAAGTGTTGTTATCTATCGACAGATTGATTTATTATGCCGGATGGTGCGATAAGTTTCAACAGGTATTCAGCTCAGTAAATCCTGTGGCTTCTTCCTATTTTAACTTTACGGCTCCTGAACCTACCGGAGTTGTTAGTATTATTGCACCTCAGGATAGTTCTTTAATTGGTTTGGTATCTGTTATTGCTCCGGTTATTGCGGGAGGTAATACCTGTATTGTATTAGCATCAGAAACAAAGCCTTTATGTGCGGTGACTTTTGCCGAGGTATTAAACTCTTCGGATGTACCTGGAGGTGTGGTAAATATCCTGACAGGTAAACCTTCTGAGCTTGTGAAATACTTTGCCGATCACATGGATGTAAATGCCATGATATATTGTGAAAAAGACGCAGAAACCAAGAAGCTGATTCAGGAAAAAGCTGTGTTGAATGTTAAGCGTACTTTCTGTTATAACGATACTAAATGGAATAATGAAGAAGATGGACAATCTCCTTATTTTATCATGGATACACAGGAGATAAAAACTACCTGGCATCCAATAGAAAACATTGGCGGTAGTAAAACAGGGTACTAAGATATTTGTTGCAATAAAATAATAAATAATGGTGGGAAAACAGATTTGTTTCTTTTTGTGTTTAATTATATTGACTAAAGTAGCTATGGCAGGCGATTCTATTATTGTTAAAAAAGATCCACGTTTCGATATTCTGACACAGAAACAGATCAGTATCAACAAACGTACTTCCATGATGACCAGTAGCGGAATGTACAAAGGATTCCGTATTCAGATTATGAGTACCAACAAAAGGGATGATGCTTTCAAAGCTAAGGCGGATATACTCACCCGTTTTCCTGGTGAAAAAGTATATGTATTGTTTCAGTCACCTGCATTCAGGGTAAGGGTTGGTAACTTTCTGAAACGTCAGGATGCCGAAAAGTTCAGAACTCAGCTCAATAAATTATATCCTCAGGGTTGCTATATAGTTGAGGATGGAATAGAATATACTCCTAAGGAGGAAGAAGATGTTTCAGGACAATAATTAATCTCAATTATACATTTCAAAAAGGACATATGATACAGGATAAAATAAAAGCACTCTCCAAAAAATACCTAAACGAGTTTATTGAAGTGCGTCATCATATTCATTCCAATCCTGAATTAAGCTACAAGGAATTCAATACATCTGCTTTTATTCAAGGTAAATTAACTGAGTTTGGAATACCATTCGAAACAAAAGCAACTACAGGCGTAGTGGCTTTGATTAAAGGCAGGAACCCCGACAGTAAGGTAATTGCTTTAAGGGCCGATATAGATGCTTTACCTATTCACGAAGAAAACAATATTTCCTACAAGTCTAAGACGGATGGAGTAATGCATGCCTGCGGACATGATGTTCATTCTACCTGCCTATTAGGCGCTGCAAAAATTTTAAATGAATTGAAAGCAGAGTGGGAGGGGACTATCAAACTGATTTTCCAGCCCGGTGAAGAAAAGAATCCAGGAGGTGCCAGTATCATGATTAAGGAAGATGTATTGCAGAATCCGGCCCCTACCAAGATCATTGCTATGCATGTAAATCCATCACTGGATTTTGGTAAGTTCAGTTTCAGGAAAGGGAAGGTAATGGCCAGTGCCGATGAAATATATGTAACCATCAGGGGTAAAGGTGGCCATGCTGCAGCACCTCATGTTACCAACGATATTATCCTGATTGCATCAGAGATGATTGTATCGCTGCAACAGGTGGTGTCCCGCAATGCCAATCCTTTGATTCCTACGGTTCTTTCATTCTGTTCATTTCAGGGCGGCAATGCAACCAATATCATTCCATCTGAAGTGAAGCTGATGGGCACCTTCCGTACACTGGATGAAACCTGGCGTTATAAGGCCCATGAAATTATTATCAATCATGCAAAAGGGTTGGTTGAAACCCTTGGTGCCGAAATAGATTTCAAGATTGATGTTGGCTATCCTTGTGTAATCAATGATGATGCGCTAACTGAACAGGCTACCGGCTTTGCAATAGAATATATGGGTGGCGAAAATGTAGAAGAAACCGAAGTACGTATGGGTGCCGAAGACTTTGGTTATTATACCCGTCATATCCCCGGTTGTTTCTTCCGTTTAGGGGTACGCAACGAGGCAGAAGGTATTATTCACAATGTACATACTCCAAAGTTTAATATAGATGAGCGGGCCATTGAATATGGAATAGGCATGATGAGCTGGCTTGCTGTAAACGTAAAGTAAAAAGGAAGGGTAGTATAAAATAAATTATACTACCCTTCTCTGTATTACGTTAAACGACTTAAACGTATTAAACGGTATTAAACGTTTCCTCTAGTCGTTCACCAGCACTCTCTTCGCAGCATGTTTTACATCGCTGTATTCTTTTGCAGCAGCAATAAAGCTGACAAACAATGGAGCAGGTGCTTCTACCGTACTCTTCAGTTCAGGATGATATTGTACGCCTATAAAGAAAGGATGGTCATTTAATTCTACTATCTCTACCAGTCCTGTTTCAGGGTTTTTACCACTCGCTATCATTCCGGCAGATTCCATTCTTTCAAGGTATTCATTATTGAATTCAAAACGATGACGGTGACGTTCATTTATCTCGGTGCTATGATATATCGACTCAGCCAGAGTACCGGGTAATATTGTACATGGGTAGGAGCCCAGACGCATGGTGCCTCCCATCTTCGTTATTTTCTTTTGTTCCTCCATCATACTGATAACAGCGTTAGTAGTATTAGGATTCATCTCGGTAGAATGAGCGTCTGCCAGTCCAAGTACATTACGCGCAAATTCAATTACCGCCATCTGCATACCCAGACAAATACCAAAGAATGGAAGCTTATGTTCACGGGCATATTTCACGGCAACAATCTTGCCTTCAATTCCTCTTAAACCAAATCCCGGTGCTACCAGTAAACCATCCAGCAATTCCAGCTTGTCCGATACATTCTCTTCGGTAATAAATTCACTGTGAACATTTACAATATTCACTTTCACTTCGTTCATGGCACCTGCATGTATAAAACTTTCCAGAATCGATTTATAGGCATCCTGCAACTCTACATATTTACCAATCAGTCCAATCGTAATCTTACTCTTGGGATATTTCAGTTTGTCCAGGAATCCTTTCCATTTATCCAGTACAGGTTCGTTGTAACCTGTGATGTTCAGTTTCTTCAGACATATCAGGTCCAGTTTCTCGCGCAACATCAGCAGGGGCACTTCGTAAATAGTAGATGCATCCATAGCTTCTATCACGGCTTCTGTCTTTACATTGCAGAACAGTGCTATTTTCTTCTTGATGTCATTCGATAAAGGTTCTTCGGTACGGCATACCAGTACATCGGGATGTACTCCGTTTTCGCTCAGCATCTTTACACTATGCTGCGTAGGTTTTGTCTTCAGTTCCTTTGCTGCTTTCAGATAAGGAATCAATGTAAGGTGAATCACCATCACATCTTCTTCCGGCAGTTCCCAGGTAAGCTGACGAACGGCTTCCACAAAAGGCAGACTCTCTATATCTCCCACAGTACCACCTATTTCGGTCAGTACCACATCAAATTTCTTATCTTTACCCAGCAACAGCATTCTTCTTTTTATCTCGTCGGTAATATGCGGTACTACCTGGACGGTTTTACCCAGAAATTCACCTGCTCTTTCTTTATTGATCACTGTCTGATAAATTCTTCCCGTAGTCACATTGTTGGCCTGTGAGGTAGGAATATTCAGAAATCTTTCGTAGTGACCAAGGTCCAGATCCGTTTCTGCACCATCATCGGTTACAAAACATTCGCCATGTTCGTAAGGATTCAGTGTTCCCGGATCAATATTGATATAAGGATCAAATTTCTGGATAGTACATGTTATGCCCCTTGCCTGCAATAGTTTTGCCAGACTTGCTGCTATGATACCTTTTCCTAAACTACTGGTAACGCCACCGGTTACAAAAATGTACTTTGCCATATATATAAATACTAATTGTTTGCTACAATGTCTTTTACCAGCATAATGAACTGCACTTTTGCAGACATTAATTATGCCGATAAATTTAAAAAACGATGACCTTGGGAAAATTAAAAATCAGACTGAAAGTCCTCAGAGGTCGTACAAACCTACAGGAAAAAGATTGATTGAAAAAATCGTGGGGGGGTAAAAAATATTTTGAGGTGGATAAAAGGTGCGTAAATGCAGAATGAAAATTTGACTAAAGTAAACTTCATGGTTAAAAAAGATTGTTGTATCCTCGTTCGTTAGTAATAAACAAAAAGATGACACCACAACTTAATTTTTAACATTAAAATTTGTCAACTTTTATTTATTAAGTAGTCGTTCACAATTAGATTGTATTTATTTTCCTTTTATAGTTGATGCTCAATTTGTTTCCAATAGCATTTAAAATGAGTTTTGTAGCGTAAAATAATTGGCCATCATTTTCATAGTCTTTTATTTGTATCCATCTAGCCTTCATTTCTTTCCAAAGTCTTTCGATAATATTTAGATGTGGAGAGTATGGCGGCAAATAAAAAATGAACAGCTTTCTTTCTGCCCACCCCTTCTGCATTAGTTTCATTGCATTTGATTGATGCACTTTGGCATTGTCCAAAACAATTACAGTATGCTTTTTTAATCGGTATGAGAACCTGTTAATTTGTTCTATAATAAAGTTGGAATTTATTGTCTCATATGTAGTGGCATACTCAAATTCATTGTCTCTTGTTATCATACCAAAGCAATTGATACTTTTTCCTTTTGCTGATTTGATGCTGATGTTTTCATCTTTGAACTGCCAGCCATAAGGAACATAACCCTCTTCTGATATTTGTGTCTCATCCCCATAATACAAGTCAATTTCACCATTGTCGGAGCGTTGTTCCAATAACTGCAGTTCTTCTAACTTGCAGGAATAATAGTCCTTATCGCATTGGCCTTTCGGTCGTTTCCTTATCCGCTTGTAACAGCAGTCATGACTTTTAAAAAACGAGTCAGGGTTGCACTGCTCATCTTTCTGCCTATATTTTCTACTACAATTTGCTTAGCCTGCGAAAGACGCTGCCTTTCCTGCTTAACTGCAGCCCTGACAATACTTAAATGCTCTTCAGTTAAAATCCGTTTTCTCCCTTGTCCTGACTTGGTTCTTAGACCTTCTATACCTGAATCTCCATAACGCTTCAGCCAATTGTGAACACTTGTGCTATTTGTACACAAAATAGCAGCTACTTCCTTTGAAGTAAACCCCTCTGATTTTAATAGAACCATTTTGCAACGTTGCCTAAAACAATGGCTCCCACCTTGCTTATGATTCATCTCTAACTCTTTTCTATCCTCAGTAGATAGTGATATTTGCTTTGATTTTCTTGCCACATAACATTAACGGAATTAATTCAATTTAATTTTGTTTGACTACTTACATTCTAAAACAAAATAGTATTCGTTAGCTTTTATTGAGTTTTATTATGATGTTCAGCTTTTTACCTTTAATGGGTGTAACATTGAAAGATTTATCATCATAACCGGGGATAATAGCTATGTAGGTGGCAGTACCTAGTTTAAGAGATTTGAATTGTACAATTCCCTTTGCTGATGCCTTGTACGTTTTTATTTTTCCTTTTGATGTAGTTTTCTGTATTGTGCCAAGTTTTACAGGTAAGCCTGTAACAGCATCTATCAAGGTAATATATACAGGATTATGACGGATACCGGGGATATATATTCTAACTAAAATACGAAATGCTTTTACCAATGTGAAGTTTGAGAGGGTATATTTTGCTTCGATCATCTGCTGCATGTTTTTGATACATGCCCTACCTTCGTTTAATGCTTTTTTGTACATAGCTGTACCAAAGCTCTGTTTATTCTTTTTAGTCATTGCAGGTACATCTTTCATGGTATCGTAAGTAGATATTGCTTTGTTGGCTATTAAATAATCTTCGGATCTGATATTGGTGAAGATGCCTTTTTTTAAGGCAATGAAAGCAACAATTCCGCGTGCCCTTACCACAGAAATAATTTTATCGGCACGGGAAATATGATCTGAATAGAATGTAAGTGAATTTAATAATTCGGTATTATCGGTCTGAACACAGACAGATCTGGCTAATTTAACTAAGGCAAATACCTGTATTGACATATTTATTTTATATCTTTTTACATCGGCCGGTGTAACATCGGGTGTCTGATTAATTAGCTTTAATGCTGTTTCTGCATTTACTATTTTAGAATCGAGTGTGTCGGATTCAATCTGAAAATTGTCTATATCCTTTATTATTTCAGGATGGGCCTTTATGAAAGTCTGTGTTTTGGTTAATGATGTATATTTTGAAGTGTTTCTCTTGCTCATAAAAAATGTTTTATTTGTTATGAATTAATTATCAATCGATTAAACAGCTATTGATTTGTTTTATAGAAAGCAGCAGTTTAGATGCAATGTAGTTCATTTAAGTTTGCCTAATGTTGTTTTATGCATTAAATTGTAACTTATTGATTAAATATTGTCTGTTTTCGTTTTTGATTCTTTTTTATTAACAATAGATACAACGTGTTTGACAGACAATACAGAACAATTCATTTTCGTTACAGAGTGATTCACTGAGAATACAGAGCATTTCGTTCTGGTTACAGAATGATTCTACTTAAATACAGAACAACTCGTTTTAATTACAGAATGGTTCGCCTTGCATACAGAACATTTCGTGCTTGTTACAATGTGTTTTACTTAGAATACAGAGTGTTTCGTTTTCATTACAGAGCGATTCACTTACAATACAAAATGTGTGACAAAGCTTTCAAATAAACCAAATGAACTAAATTTCATTTTTCTAAAACAAATTCAATGAACTAATGTGAAAGTGGAAGCAGTGATTTATAATTTTCTTTTTTCAGATTCACAGAAACAAAGATACAACAGCCATATGGTATGAAAACTACACAAAAGCGTAGAAGTTTATTTGAATACAGGTCTTTAGGGGTTGGTCTTTGGTCTTTGGGGAAACAACTTTTTGTATCCGGTATTTGTGTCAGGGCAATGTAGTTTAGTTAAGAATGTATTACGGCCTTTCAGGCCTTTTATTTATTATATAATCATACTTACACAATGGGCTTCACCCATTGCTATTATATAACGCCCTTTCAGGGCTTATTTAAATAAAACTGTAAGCTTATAACAGGACGTTAAACTAATTTGATAATTTGATAATTTGATAATGAATACAAAAACCAGCGAAAACAAACCTGACTTATTAGTTTACAATAAAGTAATATTATGAAAAATAAATTTCTATCTCAGTACCCTTGTTTAAATCAGAATTGATAGCTATTTCAGCTTCAATTATTTTCAATAAATCACGGATAATTAAATACCCTAATCCGCTGCCCCTTTTTTCGTCAACATTCTGTGAAGTTACTATGAAATCTCTGCTAAGAATATTCCTGCTTTGTTCTTTTGTCATGCCTATACCATTGTCTGTTATGGTAAGTTTGTAAGTGTTTTTTTCTTTTGTACAATTTATCTGAATCAACCCATTCACCGGTGTAAAATAAATTGCATTAAGGACCAGGTTATAGATGATTATTTTTATGGGTTCCAGACACTGATATACTTCCATGTTTTCGGAAATCTGATTCTGTATAGTTATTTTTTTAGGATTGTAAAGAGGAGCTACTAATCTGATTATCTGATCTGTAATCTGATAAAGGTGAAAAGATTCTTTCATTAATTTTCTATCCTGATGCTGATATTTTATCCAGTTAAGAATATTGGTAGCAAGTACTTCCAGCTCTTTTGAGGTATCAGCAAAAACTTTCAGGGAATCGTCTAATAGTTCATCCGATACATGTTCTCTTTTTTCCACAAGGTTTTTACTGGACATGTGTATAAATTTCAGAGGTGTTATTATGTCATGACTGATAATAGAAATAAGTCTTGTTTTGATCTGATCGTTCTTTTCGAGCTTCAGATTCCGTTCTTTTAATTCATCTGTTTTTTTGCTTATCAGATTTTCCAACTGAATTTGCTTTTTCAACATCATTCTTGTTCTGAACCATACAACCATCCACAGCCATATTAAAATCAGAATAATTGTAACGGAAATAAACCACCATTGTAAAAACCAGGGTGTATTGATAGTAAATTTTACTACTTTTTTCTCAAAATTATTCTTGCCAAAACCATTCAGTTTATAGATAATAACTGTATGATTTCCATAAGAAAGATTATTGAGTAATATTTTAAAGTTATCGCTATAGTTTACCAATTCTGCGGGCTGATTATCTAAAGTATAATATACATAAAGGTTCCCGGGTCTGCTCCAGTTTATTATGGAAAGTTGCAGTGTTATCTGTTTTGTATCAGATGGTAATATGACGGGAACGGAATCGTTTAACCTTATTCTTAGTTTATCAACAAACATTTCGTCAATATATATTTTACCAACTGGCAAAACAGGAAACATCTGATTAGGTTTTACCCATACTACACCTTGTACCGAAGGAAATGAAATAGTATTGTTTTTAAGTGTTACTGCACATGGATTACAACCACCGTTTAATTCTGATATACGCATTCCATCTTCTTTACCATAATGATAATAATAAACAAACCGGATAGTAGTATCCTCAAATGAGGAAATCATATCGGAGAAAGAAGCTTCATAAAGTCCTTTATTGCTACTGATCCAGCAATGACCATTCTGATCAGGAACAAAACAATGAGCGTATAATAAATTATTTTCGATGTCTATAGGAATGGGTCTTATTTTCTTTCCATCATAAATAAATATTCCTTTTCCATAAGTGCCTATAAAATAATAGTTTTTATATTTACAGATAGATCTAACAGGAGTTCCGTTTGTGTGAAGGATAGTATCGACTTTATCAGAGTTGTATAAATTAATCTTCAATAACCCTCTATAAGTTCCCATTAAATAATCACCATGGCTAAAGTTTACTATATCTATTGAAACAAATGTTTCTGCTTGTTCTGGAGTAAACCGACTTATGAAACCTGATTTATCTTTATAGTAATATCTGACGCCCTCACTACATATTATAAAAATGGTGTCATTTTGTTCAACAAGTCCTAATTTGAAAATGGAAGGATTAACAAACTTCAGCGTTGTTTTGCCGGTTAAAGGGGAGTAACTAAAAATACTATCGTTTGATTTACGGATAAACCAGATATTACCATCACTACATTTTTTAGCTATATAATCGAACAGAAAATGGAATGGCTTGTCTTTAAATGTACGGGAACCAAATATGTTGTCAGTACCAGTCAATACAGTACTGTCGCTTAGTGCAATCTGCGATAAAGTAAGTAGTCACTTAAAATTATATTGTATTAATTTTGAGAGTTTATAGTCTGAATGATTCAATAATTAATTCAATATAATTATGGTAAAGTACTTAGATATAATTATTTTAGTTTAGCAGTTGATATATCATAATTACACAATATATTATCATATCATGGTCAACACAAATAAAGCTATTGATACATATTTAGAAGAGTCTGCAGTATATGCCCAACCTATTCTTATTCATTTAAGAAAACTGATTCATGAAGCCTGTCCTGATATAGAAGAGAAGATAAAATGGGGTATGCCCTTTTTTGATTATAAAGGACCTGTTTGCAATTTCGCTGCCTTCAGACAGCATTGTAGTTTTGGTTTCTGGAAAGCATCTTTAATGAAAGATCCTGTATTGAAACGTAATGCAGAAAATGAAACTGCTATGGGTCACATGGGCAGAATAACCAGTTTGAAAGACCTGCCTTCCGATAAAATAATTATAGCGTATATTAAAGAAGCTGTACAGCTGAATGAGGAAGGAAAGAATATTGTCAGGCTTAAGAAAGAACCTCTGAAAGACATAGAGGTGCCTGATTATTTTATAGCAGCATTATGTAAAAATGCTTCAGCTAAAAAAGTATTTGAGGCATTTACTGTCAGCATGAAAAAGGAATATATTATGTGGACAGAAGAAGCTAAAACAGATATTACAAGAGATAAACGGCTGGCACAGGCTATTGAGTGGATTGCAGAAGGTAAAACCCGAAACTGGAAATACAAATAATAGTGTAACAGGAAATATATTTAACCGCTCTGCAAATAGTATTATATAACCATTAGATCATCGTTTCCGCATTGCGAAATATTAGTTTAAATTATTGATTAACATCAGTTTTTCTTTATAAGTAATATTATATTTACGGTAATAAAATCGATAAAACATTTAATTAGAACAAACTAAGAATAACACCTTAATTAAGGTTGTTTCTTAATGAATTATTTCAATATGGAAAAATATCCTGCAAAGTTTACGGAACTTACTTTCCAGCTGATTGTGGAATCTTCTCCCAATGCTATAGTACTGGTGAATAAGGAAGGGAAAATGGCTTATATTAATAGCCAGACCGAAAAACTGTTTGGATATTCCAGAAATGAATTAATAGGGAATAGTGTAGAAAAACTGATTCCTGAACGTTATTGTAAGCACCATTCAGGTTTTATTGAAATGTTTTTTATGACACCTACCGTCAGGTCAATGGGGGCGGGAAGAGAACTATTTGCCATTCGGAAAGACAATACTGAATTCCCGATAGAAATTGGTCTTAATCCGGTAGTAACAGTGGATGGAACACTTGTATTGGCGTCTATTATTGATATTTCAGAAAGGAAGAAAGCAGAAGAAAGATTCAGACTGGTAGTAGAATCTGCACCCAATGCCATGTTGCTGGTGAATAATGAAGGATCAATAACACTGGTGAATAATCAGACCGAAAAACTATTTGGATATGATCGGAATGAACTGATAGGAAGCAGACTGGAGAAGCTGATTCCTGAAAGGTTTCGAAGTGTTCATCCTGGTCATAGATCATTGTTCTTTCAGAAACCACAAACCAGATCAATGGGCGCCGGACGTGATCTTTTCGGATTAAGAAAAGACGGTACAGAAGTGCAGGTAGAAATAGGATTGAATCCTATTGAAACCATTGACGGGCATATGGTACTTGCGTCCATAATAGATATTACCGAAAGAAAAATTCAGGAAAACTATATTAAGAAACAAGTAGAGCTGGAGATTAAAAATAAAGAGCTGGAACAATTTGCTTATATAGCTTCACACGATTTACAGGCACCCTTGCGGACTGTTTCGAATTATATGAAAGTGTTTGAAGAAGATTATCTTCCTGCTCTGGATGATAATGCCAGGAATTATCTGGACCGTGTGAATAAAGCAACCGAAAGGATGAGTGTTCTGATAAGAGCACTGCTGGATTTTTCACGATTGGGAAGGGACATAAGACTTAATACAGTTGACTGTAAAAAGATTGTAAACGATGTGATTGCCGATATAGAAACCATCATAAATACTTCAGAAGCCACTATTGAAGTTGGTGAAATGCCTTCTATAAATGTATACGAAGTAGAGATGCGTCAGTTGTTTCAGAATCTTATTTCAAATTCCATTAAATTCAGAAGAAAGGAGGAAAACCCGGTAATTAAAATCAATGCTAAAAATATTAATAATAAATGGAGATTTTCTATCAGTGATAATGGTATTGGAATAGCAAATATTCATTTTGAAAGAATATTTTTCATCTTTCAACGTTTGAATTTAGAAGAACAGTTCGAAGGGTATGGTATAGGGCTGGCCAATTGTAAAAAAATAGTAGAACTACATAAAGGAGAAATATGGGTTGAATCGGAATTAGGAAAAGGAACTACATTTTATTTCACCATTTCAAATCTTTCAAAATGAAAAACAAACTAAAATGCGTAATGTTAATTGACGATAATCCTGATGATAATTTTTTTCATGAAAGGGTAATAAGGCACAATAATTATACCGACTGCGTTATAGTACAGGAAAGTGCTATAGATGCTTTGGAATATTTAAAAACAAAAGAGCATAATGATTCGAATGAAATTGATGTTATTTTCCTGGATATCAATATGCCTGGTATGAATGGCTGGGATTTCCTGGAAGAATACAGTCAACTGGATGATAATATTCAAAGTCAGGTAATCATCATCATGCTTACCACTTCCGATAATCCGGATGATAAGATTAAATCGGAAAAATGGAGTTTTACCAAGGACTTTAAAACCAAACCACTAACCAAACAAATGATGGAAGAAATTATTGAAAAGTATATTAGCTGAAAATAAACACAGTTATCATATCTGTATTTAGAAGAAACATTAAAAGCCGCAGTATAGTTATACTGCGGCTTTTATATTATCGTACTCAGATACTTAGTTGAATTTATTAATCTCGGTACAAAGCGAATGGAAGATATCATCGATACTGCCTTCTCCTACAATGTTGACTACTTTATTGAATTGTTTGTAGTATTCAGAAACGGGTAATGTTTCGTTCTTATATACATCCTGTCTTTTTCTTTGAACTACAGGGTCTGCATCATCAGCACGACCACTGGTTTCACCACGTTTCACCAGTCTTTTTATCAATTCTTCTTCATTTACCTGAAGAAACAAAACAGTGCTGATGGAGGAACTTTTTTTAGCCAGCAATTCGTCTAATGCCTTAGCCTGTGCAACAGTACGGGGGAACCCGTCGAATAAAAAGCCTTTAGCTTCACTGTTGGAATCTATACAATTGTCTATCATACCAATTACCACTTCGTCGGGAACCAGTTTACCTTCATTCATAAAGCCTTTAGCCGCCATACCTAATGCAGTTTGAGCAGCTATTTCGCTTCTGAGCAAATCACCTGTACTAAGATGTTTTAATTGATATTGGGAAACCAGTTTCTCACTTTGCGTGCCCTTTCCGCTACCCGGAGGACCAAAAAGAATAATGTTGAACATGTGGGATGTTTTATTTACCGTTGGCACAAAGAAAGGTCTTTATTACTGAATAACGGTCTTACCAATCATCATTTTTTTTTGGAGAGATACAATCCAACCTGAACTTTACGTTTTAATTACTGTTATTTATTCTTTATGAAAGCAATATTGTTCTCTTTAATACTTGTATGTACTTTAGTAATATCTTGCAATTCACAAAACAACACCAACAATAATATGGAAGAAAAGAAATCGCCGCATTATTCCAATACCGATACTACGCCTCTGGCATTGCCGGACTCGGAATGGAAGAAATTATTGAGTTCTGATGTGTATCATGTAGCACGTGAAAAGGGTACTGAACGTCCATATACCAGTCAGTTTGAAAGTTCAAAGGAAGCAGGAACCTATTACTGTGCTGTTTGTGGTAATCCTTTGTTTAAGAGTGATACCAAGTTTGAGAGTGGTTGCGGATGGCCAAGTTTTTACCAGGCTATTTCCAAAAGCTCAATCATTTATACGCCCGATAATACACATGGTATGCAAAGAACCGAAGTGCAGTGTGGCAGATGTCATTCGCATCTGGGGCATGTGTTTAATGATGGACCTCCTCCTACAGGATTGCGTTATTGTATAAACGGTGTAGTCTTAGACTTTAAGAAGGCAGAAGAAGCCAAAAAGAAATACGACGAAAAGCATTAGAGATACCAGGAGATAGGAGTCAGAATACAGGAGTCAGGAGAATACAAATAGAAAGAGGAATGCAAAGACTGAATAATTTCAGTTCCTTGTATTCCTCTTTCTATATTTAATGTATTCGCTTGTATTATTCTATCTCCTCACTCCTGTCTCCTTTTCTATCCTCTACCCGATACTTTTCTTAATTGTTGCAGCAGCGCTCTGATATCTTTAGATACAGGTGCTTCCAGATGATAATCTATACCACTAAAACGGAACTTCAGTTCATAGGAATGTAAACCCAGACGGGCCAACATGGGCTTTTCTTCTTCGTATTTGGAAGGCTTGTATTTCTTCTTGAATGAAGATAATAATATAGGTGCAGGATTGCCATATATTTCATCGCATACAATGGTATGTTGTATATGCTGCATATGTACCCTTATCTGATGCGTTCTGCCGGTATGTATCCTGAATTTAAGCCAGCTAAAGCCTTTGAAGCTTTCCAGCAGCTCGTAGTCCGTTAAGGATGGTTTTCCTTTGGCATGGGTAAGCATAGTGCCTCTTCTGCCAGGATTCTCCATGATAGGAACCTCAATGCTGCCGGCTGGATTTTCCATACTGCCATATACCAACCCTACATAATACTTTACAATATCGCGGCCTTCGAACAACATAGACAATTCACGGTGCGCTTCGGCTGTTTTGGCAAATATGATTACACCGCTGGTATCTTTATCTAAACGGTGAACGATAAATACTTTTCCGAGATGGGCCTGTAACTGATTCTTTAAAGAATCTTCTACGCCAAATCGGTCGGGAATGGATAATAATCCGGAAGGCTTATTGATGGCAATAAAGGCTGGATTATCTTCCAGCACATCGAAATACTTACTCAGCATGAGGCAATTCTTTTGTTTTTCTTACATAGCTCTGATTCATGAACTTCAGCAAACGAACTTCCTTGAAATTCAGAAAACGCCACTGACCTCTTTCTACATTCTTCTTGGTAAGGTTGCCAAACATTACTCTGTCCAATCCTTTTACATCGTAACCAAGGTGTTCGAATATACGGCGTACAATACGGTTTCGGCCGCTATGGATTTCTATTCCCAATACCGATTTGTCTTTTGGATCTACATAGCCAAGGCTATCTACATGAATGGGTCCATCCTCGAGGGTAAGACCTGCTATAATAGCTTCGGCATCTTTTTTCAGTAAAGGTTTATCAAGCTTTACCTCGTAAATTTTCTTTACTTCGAAGGAAGGGTGCGTTAGTTTCTGCGTCAGTTCTCCATCGTTGGTTAACAGGAGTACACCGGTGGTGTTTCTGTCGAGACGGCCTACCGAGAATACTCTTTCGGGGGTAGAACCTTTTATGAGTTCAAATACCGTTTTTCTTCCCTGAGGGTCTTTGGCTGTAGTGATGTAATCTTTAGGTTTGTTCAGCAGAATATACACCATATTCTTCTGACTGTGCAATGTCTTGCCATGATAGGTCACCACTTCTTTGCCGGTTACTTTAAAACCGGGCTCCAGTATGACCACATTATCTACCATTACATTACCAAGTTTAATAATGTCGGCGGCTTCCCTTCTGCCACAAACACCTGAATGAGCAAGGAATTTGTTGAGGGGCATGACCTGTGCAGCGTTGGCAGCTTCTCTTTTTTCGATAGAGATACCTTCACGTCCTGCCTTATCATTCTTATCGAAGTGTAATTTTTTTCTACCACCGGGGCCTTTGGTGGAGGTAGGTGCCGGGCCTCTTCTTTCTTTTTTCTCTTCTACCGGTTTTACCCATGTACCAATACGTTTTTCGTAGAGTTCTTTTCTTCTTCTTTCACCCTCGGCGCGGGCTTCTTTTTTCATTTTCTTTTTATCCTGGCGGATAGCTTCTTTCTTCTTGGCGCCCTTGGGGCTGTTATCCATGAATTTACCAAATGGATTTGTACTCATATACTTATATTTTATGCTGTTGTTACAACAGGTGAGCGGCGAAAGTAGTTTATTTTAATTTAATGGGTTAAAATGGGTCGTGAATCGTGAGGCGTGAGGCGTGAGGAATACAGCGTGAGGCGTGAGAATACAACGTGAGGCGTGAGAATACATCGTGAGTCGTGAGAAATACATCAAATAATTGCAGAGGTTCGATATTTGGATGCACAAGTTCAATTGAAGGGTGCACAGTATTGATATCTGGTTGCACAATATCGTTCGAAGGGTGCACAGTATCGATATCTGGTTGTACAAGTTCAATCGAAGAGTGCACAGTATCGATATCTGGTTGCACAATATCGTTCGAAGGGTGCACAGTATCGATATTTGGTTGCACATGTTTAATCGAAGAGTGCACAGTATTAATATTTGGTTGCACATGTTTAATCGAAGGGTGCACAGTATAGATTTTTGGTTGCACATGTTTAATCGAAGGCTCCACAGTATAGATTTTTGGTTGCACATGTTCAATCGAAGGGTGCACAGTATCGATATTTGGTTGCACATGTTTAATCGAAGGCTCCACAGTATAGATTTTTGGTTGCACATCCCAACAAAGTTGCTCATTATATTTGTCGCAGACGTGGTAGTATAGTTTTATTAAATTATTTATTTGCATAAACAATTAACGAATTTTACACCTCGTCTATTTTTTTACTATTCAACCCTTGATTCGCATTGGTTGTATATAGATTACAATTAATTGTAGGTTCTATTAATATCAATTAACATTAAAGTCAGTTTGTTTTAATACTGTCACGCCTGATTCCGCCGGAAAAGAGGATGAATAGAACCCGATTTATGAAAATAAACTTTATAGGCCTTTAATCTTGATAATTGATATCATTAGTCCTTGGGAAATAGTATTTGTTTACTGAATCTTTCATAAAAAAAACCGCTTCATTGCTGAAACGGTCATTCTTTAACTAAAATGCCTGCGAAACTATGTATAGATAATATGATTAAACTTTATTCTTCTTGCTATGCTTCAGCACTTTGGCTTCCAGATAAAAGATGATTTCTTCTGCTATATTCTTCGACTGATCGCCAATACGTTCCAGCTTGCGGATAATTGACACCGCGTTCAATGCATGGTCTATATCTTCCGGAAATGATTTCAGATAACCAATCAGATTATCGTTTGCTGCTGAATTGATATCATCCAGAAAATCATCTTTCTTGAAGATCGTTCTTGCCAGCAAGGTGTCTTCTTTTTCGAAAGATACCAACGATTCGTTCAGCATATCGATAGAAACCTGAAACATATCCAGTATCCTAGTTTCCTTATACAATTCGGGTCTGAAATTCGATTCGGCATATATAATATGCTTGGCAATTCCTTCTGCTATATCCCCTATTCTTTCCAGATTCGAGTTTATCTTCAGTACTGCCAGTACAAAGCGCAGATCGATCGCTACAGGCTGATGCAATGCAAACAGGTTTTCGCAATCTGTATCTATTTTCAGCTCGGTACCATTTACCCTTTTTTCTTTCGAAACTATTTCGCGGGCTAAATCTTTATCGAAGTTTATTAAAGCCTGACGGGATTTCTCCAGCTGAGAAATAACCAGTTCCCACATTTTTTTTACTTCATCTTTCAGTTGATCCAATTCTATTTCTAACTGTGTCATATTGTAATGTTTAAAACTAAAGGTAATCAATAATAAATTAACTGAACCTTCCGGTAATATAATTCTGTGTACGATTGTCTTTTGGATTGGTAAACATGATCTTGGTATCGTCGTATTCCACCAATTCGCCCAGGTAAAAGAAGGCTGTTTTATCGCTAACCCTTGCAGCCTGCTGCATATTGTGTGTAACAATAATGAGGGTGAAATTTTTCTTCAGTTCAAACAACAGTTCTTCAATGCTTGAAGTAGAAATAGGATCCAGTGCCGATGTAGGTTCATCCAGCAACAATACTTCGGGTTGCATGGCAATGGCACGTGCTATACAAAGCCTTTGCTGCTGACCTCCCGAAAGGAAAGTTCCTTTCTTGTGCAGGGAATCTTTTACCTCGTTCCATAAGGCCGACTTGGTTAATGATTCTTCCACTATTCTTTCTTTTTCGGCCTTCGCCAGTTTCAATCCGTTCAATGTATAACCTGCTATTACATTCTCGAAAATACTCAGATTGGGGAACGGATTGGGACGTTGAAATACCATGCCTATTTTCAGGCGGGTAAATATGGGGTGCATATCGTACACATCTTCGTTGTTCAGATACATCTTTCCATCGCTGGTAGCACCCTGAATCAATTCATGCATACGGTTGATACAACGCAGATAAGTAGTTTTACCACAACCCGATGGGCCCATTACGGCCACCACATTGTTCTTTGGAATTTCAATATTTACATTCTTCACCACATGGTTCTTACCAAAGTAAGCATTGAAATTTTCGCTTCTTATTATAATTGGACTTTCCATCTTCTAGTTGTAAGCTTTGTGATTATATTTAATAATAATACAGTTGATAATAATATTAATGCTGCTCCCCATGCCAGGTCGTGCCATTCATCGTATGGACTGGTGGCATAATTAAAGATCAGCAAAGGTAAACTCTGCATGGGTTTACTCATGTGAAAATTAAGATAAGGATTTCCAAAGGCGGTAAATAACAATGGTGCAGTTTCGCCAGCCACCCTTGCTATAGACAGCATGATACCCGATAAAATACCACTGATACCACAAGGCAATATGATTTTCAAAATTACTTTATGATAAGGCAAACCCAATGCCAGACCGGCTTCCTTTAAAGAGGTTGGTATCATCTTCAGGGTTTCTTCTGTTGAACGTATCATGATGGGCAACATCATTATTCCCAAGGCAATACTACCCGAAAAAGCAGAGAAGGTACCCATAGGTTTTACTACCCAGAAATAAACTACTATACCTACTACAATGGAAGGTACACCCTGCAGAACATCAACCGACAATCTGCTCCAGTAAGCCAGCTTGCCATTTTTGTTTTCACTAAGATATACACCACACAATATACTGATAGGTATAGCAATAAGAGAAGCTACTACCACCAGCATTACACTGCCCAGCAATGCATTGGCAATTCCGCCTCCTGCTTCACCTACCGGTTTAGGTAGATTAGTCAGAAAGTTCCAGTTAATCTTGGTAATTCCCTGTTTAAATATATAAACAATTATGGCCATTAATGGCAGGGTACAAACAAAAGCCAGGAACATGATGATTCCCTGAATAATCTTGCTTTTTGCTACCCTGTATTTAATTTTAGTATTCATAGGTTAATCGTTGGTATATTGTTTAATAATCCTTTTACCAATCATATTGATGACTACAGTAACCAGGAAGAGAACCAGTCCCAGTTCTATTAATGCCGACAGATAAACAGTATGATCTGCTTCGGTAAATTCATTGGCAATTACACTGGCCATTGTATTGCCAGGAGCAAATATGCTGGTAGGCATCAGGCTGGTATTTCCTATCACCATGGTTACGGCCATTGTTTCACCAAGTGCTCTTCCCAATGATAATAGTATCCCTGCAAATAAGCCCGATTTTGTATAAGGTATTACAATAGATTTTATGACTTCAAACCGGGTGGCACCTAATGAATAAGCCCCTTCTTTTAGTGTAGAAGGAACCATCTTTATCATCTCTCTTCCCATGGAAGCAGAGTAAGGTATAATCATAATGGCCAGGATAAGAGAAGAAGTAAAAATACCAATACCATAAGGCAGTATATCGAACTTAGTTTCAAAATCCCTTACAATGGGTACCAGTACCAGCAATCCCCAGAAACCATAAATAACCGATGGAACAGCCGCAATAAGTTCTACTGTATTCTTCAGGAAATTAGAGAACCATCCTTCGGGTTTATATTCTCCCAGATAAATGGCAATGGCAAATGAAAAAGGAATAGAAATAATCAGGGCAAGGAACGACGTTAATAATGTACCTATCAGGAAAGGAAGGGCACCATATATATTGTTGATAGGATCCCAGGTTTTACCCCAGAGATACTTCAGACCCAATGATTTGATAGATGGAATGGATTCTAATACCAGTGTAAGAAATACTCCTAATACCAGCACTACCATGACCAGTGCCACAATAGTTAAAGAGCGTCTGAAAATTCCTTCCGCTCTTATTTGCTGATGAGAACGCCTTTTAGATTTTTGTAATATATTATTATCCATATTGTTAGAAAAAGCAATTACCTGCTGTAATAAATACATCAGGTAATTGCTTTAGAATGATAATGTTAGAAAAGATATCTTACTTCAATATTGCTTTACCATTGTAAGTTGCAGACTTCAATATTTTTTCAGCAATCTGCAATGCTTCTTTCGATAAAGGAGCATAATTCAAAGCTGTTGTAAACGACTGTCCTGCATGAATATTCCACCATAATAAATCTACCAGGTTCTTTGCTTTAGCAGCAGAACGACCACTGTAGTTTTGTTCTTTATAAATTATAGCCCAGCAAAATCCGCTGATAGGATAACCATCGGCAGCATCTGTATTGGTAATAAATATTTTAGCATCTTCCGGCATTTTAACTTTACCTGCAGCTGTTACAGAAGCCAGTGAAGGCAAAATGATTTTACCTTTCTGGTTTACCACTCTTGCATAGTCCATTTTATTTTGTAAAGCATAAATCAACTCTACATAACCAATTGCACCCGGAGTTTGTTTTACTAAACCAGCAACACCTTCGTTACCTTTTCCACCCAGACCTGTAGGCCAGTTTACGGCACCACCGCTACCTACTTTAGTTTTCCACTCAGGGCTAACTTTAGAAAGATAGTTGGTGAAGATATTGGTAGTACCACTACCATCCGAACGGTGTGCTACTATAATTGGTAAAGCAGGAATTTTAACGCCTTTGTTTAAATTGATAATTCTTGGATCACCCCAGGTTTTAATCTTTCCTAAGAAGATGTCAGTTATTACATCTGGAGTAAGAACAATATTATTATTGTCACCCGGTAAGTTATAGGTAAGAACTACCGCACCTGAAGCCATTGGAATGTGTAAAGCAGGAACTGCAATTTTCTTAGTTTGCTCATCATTCAAAGGACCATCAGAAGCACCAAAATCAACTGTTTTGTTAGTCAACTGAAGGATACCACCACCAGAACCGATGGACTGATAGTTCACCTGAATTCCGGTTTTCTTATTGTACTCAGAGAATTGCTTTGAGAACAATGGGTAGATAAAAGTACTACCTGCTCCTAAGATGGTTTTATCATCTTGTGCTTTAGCAACAGTTAAAGACGCTGCCAGAACTATTAAAGACAAAGCTTTAATGGAGTTCTTAATAAATGATTTCATATTGTATTTTTTAAATTAATTATATTGAACCGACTATTTACCAAAGATGTAATGGAAAGTAAGTCTTAATACAAGGTCATTACTGTTTGGAGTTACATAAGCAACAGCAGGAGCAGCAAGCTGAGATGCATAAGTATTGTACCATACATTAGGAATAATATGTACATTCTTAGCAGGCATATAATCTAAACCAGCAGTAATGAATTGTTGTTTGTACGTCTGATCGTTAGCGCTTGAACCAACACCAGCATCTTTGTAATTACCGGTAGTACCAGTATATTTACTGTATTTGCTGTTATCAACCTTGGTATTAGGTGTATAGTAATCGTAACGAGCAAAGAATCTTAATTGATTCTTTACGATATCTCCATGAACAAATACAGAAAGACCCTGAGCTTGATTATCTAATAAAACTGTTCCTGTACCATAAGAAGGAAGTTTAGTAGCTGTAAGATCATTTTGAAGATTGTTTACAAAAGCTTCTACACCAATAGTGTATCCTGTAGAAGGAACCATACCACCTTTTCCAGTTGCTGCGCTGTTGTATGCAACAAATATTTTATTCATCTGACGGGCATTATGTAAAGCTGGGCTCCAGGTTAATCTTTCGTAGTCAGCATATAAATCAATAACTAATTTCTTTTTAAAGAAATAACCATATACATCACCATAAAACCATTTGTAGTTATCAGCTTCTGGTTTAGCACTGCTTCCGTTACCAACCATTGCATTGTAACCAAAATTTTTGGTTGATGGATCGAATGTTCCCTGTAATGCAGCACCCATATCATAAGAAGGTGTACGACGTATATCCGTTATTGTTCTTTCTACTGAACGATAGTTCCATATTTTTTCACTCATTAAAGCAAATGATGGAGTAGCAACTTGTCCTACTACTAAATCGGTTCCTTTCCAGATACCTTTCCATCTCAGATTAGCCAATTTAATGTAAAAAGCTAATTTATTATCTTGTAATGCATCATTGTTACCAGCAGTAGAAGATGTAGAAGTTGAAGTATTTGTATTACCTGTTAAACTTGAAGTTGCACCTGGACCATCGTCTTCAGCTGCTAATAATAATTCTGCAGTGAATTTGCTAGAGATATTATAGTCATATCCTAAATAAATACGACGAAATTGAAAAGCAGATCTTGTTTGAGGAATACCTGTGTATTGGTTACTACCACCTCTTTGAGCAGAATCGGAATTTGCTTTATAATAATAATCACCGAAAATGTAACCCCAGATTCTACCGGAATTAACTGCACCAGCTTTAAAGGCAGAATCGGAATTTAATAAATATTGTGCGTTAGACACACCAACAGTTAATACTAAAAGAAGAATAGCAAGACTTAATTTTAAAGTAGTCTTCTGTTTCATAATTGTAATTTTTTGATTGCGCGGCAAAAGAAGTCATCCAATGTTAATTTAATGTTACCTGTATATTACCTGAATGTTAACAATTGGATTTTATATCTGAAAATGGTTCTTTTTAGGTGTAAACCCTTGAGATAGTAGTTACTTTTTAGTTGGATTGATGATTAACAGGCCATCCTTATCATCATCTTTTACCTTTCCTTCCAGTATACTCTGACCTGCATTGGCAGGATTATTCCCTTTTCCAAGTGGCCAGGAACTAACGGTTTCTTTTATTTTGATACCGGCAATAGCAGCTATGTCAAGACCAAAGTCTGTACAGTTATTCGAGTTTAGGTTATATTTCTTACAACTGTATTCCTTTACAAGCCGTATTATTTTATCAAACTTTCTTTTTGATATGAACTTTCCTACCACTTCGTCCCATTCATGCTGTGAATCGTCTTTAAATACAGATGTGGAGGAGGGTATCAACGGTGTAGCACTTAACAGGTTGTCTTTCTTTGGATAAAAACCAAAGGAACGTGAAAGGGTGGTAGAGTCTGCATTAAATTTAATGAGGGTAACAAACGTATGGCCAACATTGCTGATACTGGCAAATACTTTCCTTTGCCCTGCCTTAGGTTGTTTTACATGTACCATCAGTCCATATCCAACCGCTTTCTTTCCATCATTAAAACAATCAGTGATATTTACTGTATTATCAATTGGTGGCGATACTACTTCTGTTTCCCTGGTTTCAATGGAGTCTGCTATATAATCTTTTACCAATCCTTCGGCAGAGTCTCCGGTCATTTCCATAGCAGGATCGGGAAATGTAATAGCAGTAGTATCTTTTAATAAAGTACTGTCTGCAACTGACACTTCTTCCATATCCCTTATACTGTCCTGTATGGGTTTATTATTATAATCAAGGTAAACATAGTTATTCCTTTTCTTGCCCGACTCGTATGCCCCCATCATTTTGTAATAGCATTTCAGCGCCTGCGGATACAGCTTCAATCGGGCAAGCACATTAGCCAACTTGTAGTATAGCTTTACCGATGAACTCTTATCCTTTACTTCATGTTTCAACCTTAATGAACGTAGAAAATGGGATAAGGCTTTCTTGTATTTCCCCTTGGAGGTATATACGTCTCCTATATGATACAAGGCTATTGCTTCTCCTTTGGTATCATGAACCCTTTGAGCAAGTTGCAATGCTTCACCGGCTAACAGTATGGCCGAATCCAGCTTGTTATTGGTAATATATTCTCCGCTTAATTTATTCAGAGAATGAATGTGCAGGAGGGTATCGTTTACCTTATTATTACTATCAGCTATATTTTGTTGCGCATACATTGTACCGCATGCAACAAAAGCTATAAGGAATAATAATATGTATTTGCATCTGTTCATCTTCACAGTCCGGTAATAAAACCGATGCAATTTACTTAATCCCTACTAAACTACGGGAGAATTTAATGTATATTAACTAATCCATGCATTCAATACCTCTTCAGTATGGTTCTTGGTATCGGGCTTTTCTATTATTTTATGGATATTACCCTTTTCGTTTATCAGGAATGTAGTACGGTGTACTCCTAAAAAGGTTCTTCCCATAAACTTTCTTTCTCCCCATATTCCATAGGCATCCGAAATGATATGGTCTTCGTCTGCTATCAAAGGAAAAGGAAGATCATATTTTGTTTCAAACTTCTTATGGCTTTTTACACTGTCCTTGCTCACTCCTATTACCTGATATCCTTCTGCAATCAATGATTGATAATTGTCTCTCAGATTGCAGGCCTGTGCCGTACAGCCAGGTGTATCATCCTTTGGATAGAAGTATAGAATCACTTTTTTCCCTTTAAAATCTTTCAGTGATATCGTATTGCCATTCTGATCTGTTCCGCTAAACAATGGAGCTTTTTCTCCTGCCTGTAATTTTGCCATAGTTGTAAGTATAAATCTGCTGCATAATTAACAAGATAAATTGATATTGGTTCAGAAACTTACTTTTTCTTCTTTCTGATAAATAAATAGTAAAATATTTTACCTTCATTTCTTCTATAACAATTACTTTGCAGCTCTCGTATGGATAAGTTTATTGTTTCGGCGCGCAAATATCGTCCTCAGACATTCGACACAGTGGTGGGTCAATCCCATATTACCACTACATTACAGAATGCTATCAGGAACAATCAGTTGGCACATGCCTTCCTGTTTTGTGGTCCACGTGGTGTGGGCAAAACTACCTGTGCCCGTATACTGGCCAAAACCATCAACTGTACCAACCTGCAACCGGATGGTGAAGCCTGCGACGAATGCAACAGTTGCAAGAGCTTCAACGACGGTATTTCCATGAACATCCATGAACTGGATGCTGCCAGCAACAACTCGGTGGATGATATCCGTTCCCTGGTAGATCAGGTTCGTTTTGCTCCGCAGGCCGGCCGATACAAGGTATATATTGTGGATGAGGTACACATGCTGAGTCAGAGTGCCTTCAACGCCTTTCTGAAAACACTGGAGGAGCCGCCGCCATATGCCATCTTCATACTGGCCACTACTGAAAAACATAAGATACTTCCTACCATACTTTCCCGATGTCAGATATTCGACTTTAAAAGAATAACTCTCAACGATACGGTACAACATCTTCAGGAGATTGTCCGTAAGGAAAATATCAATGCCGACAAAGCTTCCCTGCAACTGATAGCTCAGAAGAGCGAAGGTTGTATGCGCGATTCTTTAAGCATACTGGATAAGATTATCAGCTTTACTAATGGCGAGGTGACCTATGCCAATACGCTGGAGAACCTGAACATACTGGATGCCGATTATTATTTCAGGATGCTGGAAGCTCTGTTGCAACAGGATCTGGCCACTGCCATGCTTTTGTACGATGAAATCAATTACAAGGGCTTTGAAGGCGATATGGTATTGAATGGCTTTGCTGAATTTATCCGCAATATACTGGTCTGCAAGGATGAACGTGCCGCCAAACTACTGGAAGTAGTGGAAGGCATGGAAGAGAAATATAAAGATACCGCCAGGAAAGTGAGTCCTGCCTTTCTGGTTAGTGCATTGAATGTGCTAAACGAGGCAGAGATCAACTATAAAATGACGCGCAATAAAAGATTGCACGTAGAAATGACCATCATCAAACTCAATTACCTGCAACAGGCAATTGATCTGGTGAACGACAGCAGTTTCGCCGCAAAAAAAAAACGGATTGATTCACCCATAGCCATACAGTACAAGCCAATATTCACGGTAGATGCTTTAAAACAGAAGCCTGCTGAAGCTAAGCTTACGATTGAAGAGCCAAAGCCCGTTCCTAAAGCTAAGCCTGCTCCTCAACCAGAACCTGTAAAAGCATTAGTGGCAGAACCTGTTGCTGCTATTATACCTGAGCCTCCGGTAAGAAAAGTAAACAATGCTCCGGCTCCAAAACCAAAGCTGGGTTTACTGGATGCCCTGAGGGAAAAGGTTGGAAACAGATATACTATTGAAGAAATAAAGGAATCGAAGCCATTGGATATGGAAACCCTTACTGCCTGCTGGAACATGTATGCAGAGCAATTGGCCGTTATTCCTGCAAAAAGATCCTGTGCCGCTGCATTCCGCGATGCCCAACTGGTAATCGTTGATGAGATGAATTTTGCTATCAAGGTTAAAACCATTTTACATCAGCGTTTCATAGATGCAGAAAAGATGTATTTCTCCGAAAAGCTGATTGAAGCATTCAACAACCGTGCCATCAAGTATTCCATTTCGGTTATAGAAGGACAGGAAGAACAGGAGTTGAATCCTCAGTATCTTTCCAGCAGATTGCGTTTCGAGCGTATTGCCAAAATGCATCCGCTTTTATATGAATTGAAGGATAGGTTGAAACTGGATATTGATATTAAGTAAATGAAGATTGTTAATTTTCACTTACCATCTCATACGATATCTTGATTACTTCATTAAACTCCACTTCATTAATGGTAAAATACGATAGGGTTGAAAGGCTGTTGGTTACTTTTTCATCCTCTCTTATTTCTTCGTCTTTTACAATTTTGGGAGGACTAAATCTGGCAAACTCTACTTTCGTATCCTCTGTATTAAAATCCGTTTTATACCCAATCTGTTCTATGGAACTTATTTTATTTCCTGTAGTTTTAGCAATCAGCTCTGCTTTCTCTCTTGCGTCATTCAATGCCTTTACTATCAGTTCTTTCTGTATCCTGTCTTTCAGGGTATCAGAACATTCTGTAGAAGAACTGATTGATAATCCATTCACCTGGTTGGCTGTAAGATGATTATACATATTCAGTATTCTTTTCTTATCTACGGCAAATTTTACTACCAGTGATTGAGAAGAAGTATAGGTTATCCTTTTTTCCTTTGTCTTTAATATATATTCGTTTCTATCCACCGAAAAGTCAGTCAGTTTTATTTGTTGTTCCGTAAAACTATCCGCCTTCAGTCTTTTCAATATTTCCTGCGACAAATCGGTTAGTTTCTTAAAACTTTCTGTTTCCGACTTTTCGGTTGCTTCCAGCTTCAGTTCAAATACTGCCACATCGGGCAGCACCATCTTCTTTGCCTCGCCTACAATATGAATTGAAGGTGAATGCTGCGCATAGCCATTCATTAATAAGAAAACCAGCAATAGACTCAGAAAAAATCGGTTCATATATTTTAGTTTGCAATATAGATGCATCAAGTGTACCATTCCATATACATTCAATACAAACACAAAAGTTCGTATCCGATTTCTGAGAGGTAATACTCTTTATCCTGCATCTTTGGGTGGGTTTACTACTGCTACAAATGGGTATACCTGTGAGGTAATTGGGTTCACCACTACAAAAGATGGATTGTGTTCAGCTATAGATTCTTTCACTTCAGAAATAGATGGGTTTACCTCACCGGCAGATGGGTTTACCTGAGGGAAAGTATACCAACGGTGAAGTAAACCCATCCACCAGTCACCGATGGTATACCGTCGGTGAGGTAAACCCATCTACCGCTCACCGGTGGTATACCGTCGGTGAGGGAAACCCATCTACCGGTGGGGTAAAGTATACCAACAGTGAGGGATACGCATCTATCATTAAAGAAAAGGAATCTAAAGTTGCGGTAAACCTATCTGTTGAAGTAGTAGAATATATCAGGAATGATATAAACATAACATAAATGTATTTGTATTTGCGCGAAGGATAGAAGCGGTATCCTTTTTATGGCGCCTAACCCCCATCCCCTAAAGGGGAGCCTGAAAAGGCGCCATAAAAAGATACAAGCGGATAGCCTGACACGAGCAGCGGAATTTGAACAACTGTTTGCAAACAGTACAATAATGCATAGAGCAATGGCTGCGAAGTGGCGCGCCCTAATCAAAGTAAAAAGTAAAAATTCAAAAATAAAAAGAATACAAGGTGTTGGCTTTTGGTCTTTAGTCTTTAGCTTAATACAAAAACTAAAGACTAAAGATTTAAAAACTAAATCATCCTGACTCCTGTCTCCTGACTCCTTAATGCATTACTAACTTCAAAAACAACCATACAAATGGCGTTGCCAGTAGTAATGAATCGAATCTATCAAGGAATCCTCCATGACCGGGCATAATCTGTCCGCTGTCTTTTACACCGGCCATACGTTTAAGCTTACTTTCCAGCAAGTCGCCAAAAGTACCTGCAATAGCAGAGATGGCGGAAATACCCAATACAATATGCCAGTCTATATTCAGCCATCTTGAGGCTACAATAGTTACAACTGATATGGCTATCAAAGCCCCGCCAACAGTGCCTTCCCATGTTTTCTTAGGCGATATTTTTGATAATGGTGTTTTCCCGATAAATGACCCTACTATATATGCCATGGTGTCATTAATCCAGATAGACACTATGATTAATATTGGCAGAATAGCGTGTGTATTATTTACCTGAAAATGACTTCTGATATCTATCATCAATCCCCAGCTGAGCGATATATACGCCAGGCCAATCATGGAATATATTCCAGGTTTAAACTTTCTTTTCTTCTGAATAATCATCAACATATCGTAGAAGAAAATTAATAAGAATAAGGCAAAGAAAATCTCTACACCCAGGTAGTTCAGTTTATCATCATGCCAGCAGGAATAATCGTCCACGCGGGAAAGCATCAGGGATAAACCCACTACTATAATCCCTATTTTATGCAACATGGACATTTCCTTGTAATGAACATCTATCATGCCCACCAGTTTCTGATATTCTATCCAGCATCCTATATGTATAATCACAAACAGAAGAATAAACGGAAGGTACCCTCCCAGCAATCCTCCCAGCATTACCGCTACAAATGCCAGTGCAGTAAGTGATCTTGTTTTAAATGTCTGTACGTTAAAGGCCATCTATGTTTTGTGCTTGTTGTGTTAGTTTAATAAAGATTGTTTTACCAGGCTTTCTGCAAGCTCTTTAAAGTTTACCGGAACATATAGTTCTATATATCCAAAAGTCAGGTAACTGCTGTCTTTCTTGTTTAATAGCTGTACCGGTATCTGATTTTCTTCCAGCATTCCCTTCATAATGGTAGCATCCACCAGATCGCTTACTTTATAAATCATTGCCCAGTCTTTCATACACTTATTTTGTAAATATTATCCTTCTTCAATTGTATCCGTTTCCATTTTAGTTTCTTCCGCAAATGGATTCTGATGTTGCAAATATCCGTCCATTATAATTTCTTTTCCCGGTTCTGTATTTCTACTGATCATAATTTTCTGAAATAAATATACCAGCGCCGACATTACTACCAATGCCAGCATCACCTGAACTGTAGTAAAGCTATCATCCATTTTGGTCATATCAATTTTTTCATGAGCCCTCGTTGCAATATACAGACCGGTTACTGAAAACCCGTTGAAAGCCGCATGCATGATGATGTTTATCCAGATATTACCCGTCTGATAGTATACCCATCCCAGCACTATTCCCAGAAAGAAACGTCCCAGAAAGTCGGAGAGTTCGAAGTGAAAAGCACTGAATATAAAGGCCGATAACAAGATGGCTGCCACCAGATTCTTAAACCAGCGTGTAAATAAATTCTGCAGTCCACCCCTGAAAAACAGCTCTTCAAACAGTCCCGGTAAAACGGCAATGATAAACAATGATAGCAGATATTCGCCAAAACTATTCATTCGCCCTATTACTGCCACTTCCTTAAAGTAGTTTTCCTTTGATGCCAGAATGGTCTTTATCATCCAGCTGTTCAATGGAAGGTGCATGGTAAGATCGCGTAAAATACTCACCACCGGCATGGCCGAAAAGATGATTAATATTCCCAGCAAAAGGGGCAATAAGGGCAGTTTGTGCTGGAAGCCTACATGGGCAAATGGTTTCCAGTGACAGATTTTAGCATACAGCAATGTTGGAATAAAAAACATGAACAGCACCGAAATAAACTGCACTCCTCTTAAAAGGTTAGCATTTTCGGGGACAAATATTTTGTCCATCATTTCTGTTTCAGTAGCTCCGATCTTAATATGCGAACTGAAGGCCAGCAGGGTTGCCAGCTGCGATACAATGAATCCAAAGCAAGCCAATCCTATTAAAATTGCTAATTGTGAGCCGTAAGTATACCGTTTTGTTGCCAAATGTGCCATACAGTGTGATTAAGTCTATAAATTTGCGGCTTCAAAAATAATAATCTACTTTGATATCTATCGGCAATATAATATTACCTGACTTTCCGCTTTTACTCGCTCCAATGGAAGATGTAAGCGATCCTCCGTTCCGCGCAGTCTGTAAAGATAATGGTGCCGACCTGATGTACACCGAATTTATTAGCAGCGAGGGATTAATCCGTCATGCCATGAAGAGTCAGCGCAAGCTGGATATATTCGATTATGAACGTCCTATAGGCATTCAGATATTTGGTGGCGACGAAGAGGCTATGGCATTGAGCGCTGCCATTGTAGACACGGTGAACCCCGATCTGCTGGATATTAATTTTGGCTGTCCGGTAAAGAAAGTGGTATGCAAGGGTGCAGGTGCCGGAGTATTAAAAGATATAGAACTGATGGTAAGGCTGACCGCTGCCGTGGTGAAGAACTCCAAACTGCCTGTTACCGTCAAGACCCGTCTGGGTTGGGACGATAGCAGTAAGAATATAGAAACGGTGGCCGAGCGCCTGCAGGATGTGGGTATCAAAGCCCTGTCCATTCATGGCCGTACCCGTTCGCAGATGTATAAGGGCGAGGCCGACTGGAGCCTGATAGCTGCTGTAAAAAACAATCCCCGCATCACCATTCCCATCTTTGGCAATGGCGATATAGATACCCCGCAGAAGGCACTGGAATATAAGAACCGTTACGAGGTAGATGGCATCATGATAGGTCGTGCGGCTATTGGCTATCCCTGGATATTCCGCGAGATAAAGCATTATGTACAAACAGGCATCCTGCTGGCACCGCCTACCGTAGAGGAAAGGGTGGCCGTGTGTAAGAAACATCTGGAAAGATCTATTGAATGGAAGGGACCCATTGTTGGTGTGCTGGAAATGCGCCGCCATTATGCCAATTATCTGAAAGGATTGCCGGGCATTAAGGAATACCGTGGAAAGCTGGTAACCCTGAAGGAGTTTGATGAAATAAACGCCGTACTGAACGAAGTGGAAGTTAAATATAATGGCTTTGAATTTGTGAATCCTATAATAGGAAATCCTGCTTCACTGAATGAAGAGCTGGATCATTTTCAGCGGAAGTTTGTGGAGAAGGATAAATCTTAGGGAGAAAACTAATGTGATAATGTGCTGATTAGCTGATGTGCTAATGAAATACATCCATGTTTTGGTAGAGACGCACGCGAGGCGACTCTACACATTAGACCTATAAGGTTTTAAAAACCTTATAGGTCTCTGCCTACATCTTCACCATCTTCTCCACCACTCTTTTTCCCTCCATGGTTTCTATATTCACCATATATAGCCCATTCAGCAGGCTGCTGATGTTGATCTTCTTTTCTTTGGTGCTTATCAGTATCCTGCCGCTGATATCGCCGAGGGTTATCTGCTTTATAGTACTACCATTGATGGTTATATAATCCTTTGCAGGATTTGGAGAAATCGTGAATCCTGAGTCGTCAGTTGTGAGGAATACAGAGCGGATTTCGCTATAGGTTTTGAGGCCATTGTTGTCTACAATTTCCAAGCGGTAATACATCGTGAGCCGTGAATCCTGAGACGTGAGGGGGTCGTTGAAAGAATAAGTACCTGCACCTTTTGCTTTTACTTTTCCAATGGTATTAAAGTTTATACCATCTGTACTTTGCTGAACATTAAAGTAAGATGTATTTATTTCACTCGCGGTCTCCCATTTCACCGCTGTATTTGTATTTCCGTTAAACAACTTAAACCCTGAAACGTTAAACGACAAGAGCGTAACCGGTAAAATAGGAGGTGTGACTTTTCTTATTAAATTATTACCTTCATCAGCAATATATAAATTATTTGCGCTGTCAAATGCTAGCCCAGCAGGAAATTTCATAGTTGAATGCAATGCAAATCCATCTGCATTACCGTAACCACCACTACCAGCATAAGTAGTAATTATACCTGTACTATCTACTTTACGAATTCGATTATTACTCTGATCTGAAAAATATAAATTATCAAAACTATCAAATGCAAGTCCAATAGGCATATTAATTGTAGCATTTATTGCCGAGTCATTATCTCCACTAAATCCTGCTATTCCAGTTCCTACAACTGTACTAATAATTCCATTGGTGTCTATTTTTCTTATAACATTATTCCCTTCATCAGAAATATACAAGTTTCCTTTTTTATCAAATTTAATTCCAGATATTCTATTAAAAAGAGCGTTAATTGCTGGACCATTATCGCCACTATAACCATAAACTCCATAAGTACCAGCTATGTTATAAGCATATCCATTACTATCTATTTTAATTATTCTAAAGTAGTCAGCTACATAAAGATTTTGTTTATTATCAAAAGTAATTCCACCTGTATTATATAAAAAAACTTGAATAGCCGGTATTCCACTAATTGTTGATGTACCCCCTCCTGTAATTTCAGTTACATTATTATTTTTATAATCAATTTTACTTATTAAACCTGAACCAACAATTATGTTACCAATTGAATCAGATACTACAAAATTTGCGCCAGTAAAAATATTTGCAGGAGTTGTTATTATACCTATTTTATTTATTTTTCTAATACTTGGGGAATCGTTTTCAGCAATTAAAATATTACCAAATTTATCAATTGCTACATCCATTGGCTGATTGATATTAGCCAATAAAGCTTGACCACTATCACCAGAATCTGTAAAACTACCTGTACCCGCAATTGTAGTCATCACCTGAGCCTTTGAATAAAGGTTCAACATAATTAATAAAATTAAAAGCAATATTTTATTCATAATGAATGGGGGATGTCAAACAACAAATATAATAGCTTTTAGCTGTTGGCCTTTAGCTGTTAGCCAACAGTCGGATACATTTCAAAAGCTATTTACCCGTCTGACGCCCTTTGGGCGTACTGACGGGTCTGCTATCGGTCAGTACGGTTGTAAACCGTCAGACCGATAATTCAAGAAAAGCTGATGGCCTCTGCTTTTAGCCAACAGCCGGATATAAACAAAAAGTTCCGGAAGATGATTCCGGAACTTTTATGAATAAATACTATTTTCAATTCTGTATTTGTATTCATCAGCACATCAGCTAATTATCACATCAGCACATTAAATTTAGTGTCCAATAACTGCTATGCTTAGTACTTCGCTCCATATACCAATCCATTCGTCTTTTTGCAGATAAATCATTTTGTAATACCATACTTCCGATTTGCCCTGAGCAGGCAATGGACTCTTGTCAATGGTGTCGGGAGCAAACTCCTTATCCAGTTTGGTAAAATTAATATTGTCGGTACTCTTTTGGATTTCCACTCCGGTAAATCCACCTTTTTTCCAGATGATTAATGGCTGACCACTGGAAGTGATTTCCAGTGAAAATACCGGATGAACAGCAGCGGTATCTTCTTTACCTTCAGGAGCCAGTAAACCAAGATCCCTCAGAATATCCTCTGTACAATTCGGTTTTTTGAAAATAACCTGAGCCATATCCCTGAATCTTTTTTCAATACCGGTAGGAACTGCTTTCGGGACTGGTGTAGGAAATACGGGTGCTACCGGCAAAGCGCCAATATCACCCCCATGCCGGACATTTCGCTTATAAGCATTTGCCGACTGAGTAGCCGTTTTAGAAATGTTGGACACCGTAATGGAATACTTCAATACCGGTACATCATCTTTAATTGCCTGCACATCATCATCATCTAAACCAAGGATTGTAGCATACTTGTCAATTTTACTGACAAAATTTTCTTCCTGCATCAGCAGGCCTTCTTCTGTTGTTTCAATTTGAATAGCCATTTTAATTTAATTTATTTTTTTATAAAATCGAAAGAATGTATTGTGAATAGCCGAAAACTGAATAGCTACAGCCGCTGTAGCAAGTCCAACTGCGGCTGTAGCAGGTCCAACTGTGGCTGTAGCGGGTCCAACTGCCGCTGTAGCGGGTCCAACTGTCGCTGTAGCGAGTCCAACTGCCGCTGTAGCGGGTCCAACTGCCGCTGTAGCGAGTCCAACTGCGGCTGTAGCAAGTCCAACTGCGGCTGTAGCAGGTCCAACTGCGGCTGTAGCAAGTCCAACTGCGGCTGTAGCAAGTCCAACTGCGGCTGTAGCAACTGAAAATGTTGTATTTACGGTAGATACAGAACCAAAATAATGTTCTGTGAAGTAAGATTCCGGAAAATGACTGGAGCAGCAACTCGTTGTAAACATATAAAACCGATTATCGAAATTAAAAATTTCATTAACGGCAGTAAAACAAGAATACAAACCCTCCCAAAGTTTACCGATATGGTTATGTTACTGTCTCTATGAGAATGCAAAGGACTGTAAGTGCTTTCATATAAAAAATGACGAATGTCATAAAAGAGGAAAGAATTTATTATTTATCCGGTTTTGTATCTGAATCGGGCTACTTTTGAGGGAACTATTTTTTAAAACAGGTAAATGAAGGGCAAAATAGGAGAAAAATATATAAAGGTTTCCTTCACAGCAGGGTAATTAATCAGGGGCTAATGTTTCCAGAAGATATAACTATAAAATCAGTTATATAGTAGTCTCCCCCTGAATATTTTTAAATATTAAACTTTCAGCGGGGCACTCTGCTGATATTTAACCGCTTGAGTTTGCGCGAGGGGCAGAACGGATTATCCTTTTTGGCGCACCTGCCAGGGCCCTTCGATAAACTCAGGGACCAACGGCAGGTGCGCCAAAAAGATAGCAGTGGCGACCCGACCCTGCGGCGAGTGGGAGCAACTATTAAAGATCAGGAAATACAACAGCTTCTGAGCAGATGCCGCAGGGGCGCGCCCAAATCAAAGTAAAAAGTAAAAAATCAAAAGTAAAAAGAATACAAGCGGTTGGCTTTTGGTCTTTGGTCTTTAGTAAATACAGAATACAAAGACTAAAAAAAGAAAAACTACAGAATACAGTATACAAAAAAGCTATAAGAACAATTGATTCTTATAGCTTTCTGAATGCTGTATTCAGCTAATAGCTAATAGCTAAAGGCTAAAAGCTGTATACATTATCACATTATCGAATTATCTCATTAGCCTAGTCGTATTTCTTCTTGGCTGTGTACCAGAAATCGCGGTAGCTGATGGTAAGGGAAAACTGTGTGTAATTCTCTTTTATCAGATTCATGCTGGTAGTGCCTTTGGAACCTACCGTTAAAGCAGCAGACATACCTAAACCATTCTTCAGCGAATTGAATCCGGCGCCGATTGTGCCACCGTAATCTGCTATCTGATTGCCATTTACCTGTAGGTAAGAATTGGAATAAAAGAACCCCGCCTGCAGGAAATATCTTTCGGCCACAAAACCATTGGCCAACTTAACCTTGTTTGAATATTCGCCACCGCCCGAAAAACGCTGACTGTTTACCAGCCTGTATCCCAGTCCTGTATTATTCATATTAGTCCATGGCTGATAACTATAATCAGCAGCAAAGGTATATTTCTGCGAATAGGTAGCGGCTACCCCACCGGCATAAGCAACCGGGATGGTAAAATAATCGTTCGATTCTGTTTCGGTAGTTTTAATTGTTGAAACACCGTTCATTACATTCAGATCGTAGAGACCATTCAGATTGGCTTGCATTGTAAGGGTGGAACCTATAGCAATATTCCATTTTTTACTAATGTCATTATTATATTGAAAACCAAGCTTAATATAAGGAGAACTTAAAGAATAATTGCGGGTATTGGTGAGCAAACTATCGGATACCGATGTAGCTGCAATAGTTTCAATCTGACTAAACTGGCCGAAAAGGATAGCTGTATGTATACCGAAAGACAGATGTTTATTAACAGCAAAACTATTGGCTATATAAAACTGACTTAAATTGCCCGATCCTTGTACATAAGCATTTACTACAGTATTGTCGCCATAAACCTGTTTGTTTTCGAAATAAGAATAGTTGGAAGCACTGAATGGCAATAAGCCAGCACTGATAGCCCACCATTTTTTGGGTTTAATAGCTAAGGCAATTTTTTTAAACTGTAAATCGGAGGATTGATTATCTGTAGCGCTTGATATAGGATTGCCGGAGTAATTGATACCTTCATATCTTGAAGCGATTTCGATATTAAACCCTGTTTTAAAAGGAATATCTTCCAGTCTTACATAAGAAGCAGGATTGGTTTGTATTAAGTTTCTTTTGCTCCAGAGAGCAATGCCCGTACTGGCCATACCCGATGTTCTGTCGAAACTGCTGTTCTCAATATCCCCTATCCCAATAACAGAATAAGGAGAATTGTTTGTTTGAGATTTTGCTATCAGCGACAGGAAAACACCAACACAAAATATGATAGATTTATTCATTATATAATATTAATTATTGAACACTAACATAATAGATGATCAATTGAGCCTTACCATTAGCATTTGTATTATCACCTATAAGCGCCCTGTTTACCTGATTTTGATAAGCCGGACTAGGCGGAGATAGTATTATGCCATTGTTGACAGCCGCAGGATTGTTCAAAAGACTTTTTACGTAAGGAGTAACATCGTAAGTGTACTGTGTACCAACAGTGTTTAATAAATCAACCACCAGATTGCCATTCTGAATGGTGCTGGTACTGGAGCCTCCAACGTTTATAATATCGTACACAATCTGATTCAGCGGATTGGAAGTAGATATCCTTAAGCCCGGTGGAAGTCTGTAACTATCGATATTAAAAGTGTTAACAACGGGTCGCAATATTAATTCTGCTTTTAAAACTTTTACATAGTTTGGCAAAGCCTGCACATCGTTTATAGAATTGAACCTTATCTTGGTCAGCAGATTAGCATAAGGTTGAATATACGTCATATTTCCTGTTAAGGAAGAAGGAATTTCATTGTTGACAGTATTAATGTTTCTTAAGGCTACAGCAGGAATGTTTGACCGGTCAACTGAAGTATGATTGAACTGATGCAATCTGTTTGACAATGGAAAATCAACTGTCAGATTCTGAGGAAAAGCACTACCATTGGAATAAAACAATCTCATTACTACCGTATCGCTAAAGCCTACAATGGTATTGTCGCTATTGCTGGCAGTAATATTTAAACCATTAAAATAGTTAATAAAATTGGTACTGTTCTGAAAGATAGTATTACTTGGATTCTGAAGTGTTTGAAGCAGACTTTGACCCAATGCAGGATTTAGCATCAACTCTACTACATCTCTTCTGGTAGGATTTACCAGTTTGGCTTCGGCCCCAAAAGCACCAATAGAACCAGCAATTTGAAAAGACTGATTATTGTAATACTGATTGGAAACATCGAAGTTTTTGGATTGAATTAATTCAGCAAGCTGATTGGTAGTAAAATGCAACGGCTTGGTAGTATCGCCATAATAATATCCATTAGGCTTCAGTATTATTTTAAGAGAATCGAAAGTAGCCTGAGCATATATATTGGCATATGCAGGAGGATTGATATCGAAATAAGTTTCAGAACTTACCCTTCCAAAATAAGGATCATTGTACGACCCTATTACCAATGACCCTTTTGCAGATGTTACAAAAGAATCAAGATAAACAGTAGATAAAGATGGTGTAAAACTATCTATACGAACAATCTGGGTATTTTCATTGTCCAGAAACTGATTACCAAACGCAATATCCGCTTTCTTACAAGAGATAACGAATAGCGTTGAAGCAAGAATAAAAGATATAATTATTGAAAATTTCATGTATTACTTTTATGCGAAAACAGGTTTTGTCCTCCAAAATTTGCACAATGATATAAAGAAGCTGTTTTTAAGCAATAATAAGTATTGTAAATTAACTAAATGTTATACTAGGACACCGTTACAGAATAGTTGACATTATTGCGTTTAACACATTATTTTATATACTTAATCTTACTGAATTTAACTGATTTCAAAAGGATAAAAACAACTCATGAACAACGTGTTAATAATTTTATAATATCCGGAATGGTGAATTATGTATAAATTAGCCAAACCTTTTTTTATGAAATGGAGAAAATTTAACGGGGAATCAATCGAGCTTCCAATCAAACAAGCCGTAGAAAATGCCATCAACAGGGAAACGGAGAAAGGCATTAAACTTAAGGTTTGTATTGGAACCGACAGTCAGGTAAAAGGCTCTGATACAGAGTTTGCAACAGTCATTGTTTTCTTAAGGGAACACAATGGTGGCTTTATGTACATTCACAATGAAAAGACGAAGCAAAAGTTTCATCTGAAAGAAAGAATGTTGCTGGAAGTAGCCAAAAGTATTGAGATCGCCTATGAACTTTGCGACCTCTTTATCAAGCATCATGTGGAGATGGAAGTGCATGCCGACATCAATACCAATCCAAACTTTAAAAGCAACGATGCGCTGAAAGAAGCTATGGGCTATATTCTCGGTATGGGATTTGCATTCAAGGCCAAGCCAGAAGCTTTTGCAAGTAGTTGCTGTGCCGATAAAGCGGTGAATTAAGTCAGGTATCTATTAAAGAAAATAGTATTTCTATATAATGTTCAGCATCTTCTGAGTAGCCTGAATAGCCGAAACTGTCTGGTCGCAGTCCAGACCCCTGGTTTTAAATTCCCTTCCATTCAGGTCCCAGGTAATAATGGTTTCGCACAAGGCATCCGACTTTCCTCCGGGAGGAATACGAACAGCATAATCGGTTAGAACCGGAAGGGTCAGTTTCTTCTTTTTATAGATTGTTTTCAGGGCATTCATAAAGGCATCATACTGACCATCGCCCTGCGAATGTTCTTCAAATTCTTCGCCGTTGATATCAATTCTTAAAGTAACGGAAGGCCGGAGATTCTTGGAATGCGTTAATACATAATTCAGAACCTTTACTTTTTCTTCTATGGCATTGCTATCCAGAATATCGGAAATAATATAAGGAAGGTCGGATTGAGTAACCGTTTCTTTTCTATCGCCTAATTCAATTATCTTCTGTGTAACTTTCTTCAGGTCGGAGTCCGATAAACGGATACCCAACTGTTTTAAATTATTCTCAATATTAGCCTTTCCGCTTGTTTTACCCAAGGCATACTTACGTTCTCTTCCAAAACGTTCGGGCATCAACTCATTGAAGTATAAATTATTCTTTTTATCACCATCGGCATGTATGCCTGCAGTCTGAGTAAATACATTTTCGCCCACCACAGGTTTATTTCCCGGAATTCTGAAACCCGAAAAGGTTTCTACCAGTTTACTGACAGTATATAACGACTTTTCATCCACCGAAGTCTTCACGTCTTTTACATAATCGTTCAATACCGCAATGGCACTAGCCAATGGAGCATTGCCGGTTCTTTCCCCCATTCCATTGATGGTAAGATGCAAACCATTTACACCGGCATTCACCGCTTCCAGCACATTTGCAATACTTAAATCGTAATCGTTGTGCGCATGGAAATCAAAATGTATATGAGGGTATTTTTTTACAATAGCAGCAATATATTCTCTTGTTTCGGAAGGGATTAAAATCCCTAATGTATCGGGTAATAATATTCTTTTAACGGGTTGATTTGCCAGAAAATCCAGATAATGAAATACATATTCAGGAGAATGACGCATACCGTTGCTCCAGTCTTCCAGATATACATTGCACTGAATATTGTTTTTATTGGCCAGGGCAATCATATCACCCACTTCGTTGAAGTGTTGTTCAGGAGTTTTTTTAAGCTGATGCGTTAAATGATTCAGGGACCCTTTGGTCAGCAGGTTCATTACTTTAGCACCCGAAGCCAGCATCCAGTTGATGGATGTTTCTCCATCCAGAAAAGTGAGTACTTCTATCTTATCTATAAAGCCATTTTCAGTAGCCCATTCTGTAATTTTTTTTACTGCCTGAAACTCGCCTTCCGATACCCGTGCAGAAGCAACTTCAATCCTGTCCACCTTTACTTCGGTCAGCAACAATTGAGCAATGGTTAGTTTTTCCGAGGAGGAAAAAGATACTCCACTGGTTTGTTCACCATCCCTGAGGGTGGTATCCATTATTTCAATATATCGTTGCTTATTGCTCATATTGCTTTTAGTAGGGATATTTTATTTTACAATTCAGTCAGAATTACAATTATCCCTCAGCAATTAATCTGAAAGCTGTAGTAATAAAAACCTATTGATGTATATTATGATTTAATAAAGGCTATTACCGGCAAATGCTTTTATTTCATCGCCCATTGCCTGCAAATAATCAATATCATCAAATCCATTGGTCATATTGTGTTTCTTGTAATCGTTTATTACAAATGACTCTTGTTCGCCTGTAGCCAACAAGGTAATGGTTTGAGCAGGTAGATTTACTTCCAGTTCAGCCTTTGGATCAGCTTCAATAGCCTTAAATATTTTATCTAAAAACTCAGGAGTTACTGTAATAGGAAGTATTCCAATATTTAAAGAATTTCCCTTAAAGATATCGGCAAAAAAACTGGATACCACACAACGGAAACCATAATCATATATAGCCCATGCTGCATGTTCACGGCTGCTACCGCTACCAAAGTTTTTACCGCCAACCAGTATCTTTCCGCTATAGATAGGATTGTTCAAGACAAAATCCTGTTTAGGCGTATTGTCGGCATTGTATCGCCAGTCTCTGAAAAGATTATCGCCAAAACCTTCTCTGGTGGTTGCCTTTAAAAAACGGGCAGGTATTATCTGATCAGTATCTACATTCTCGATTGGTAATGGAACTGCAGTACTTTTTAATATGGTGAATTTATCGTAAGCCATTGTATTAATTGATAATTGATAATTAATTAAAATCCTTATTAAATTAAATCTCTTGGATCGGTTACAACACCTGTAACAGCGGCAGCGGCAGCTACTAAAGGACTTGCCAGTAAAGTACGGCTTCCCGGACCCTGACGACCTTCAAAGTTTCTGTTGCTGGTACTTACCGCATACTTACCTGCAGGAACCTTGTCATCGTTCATTGCCAGACAAGCTGAACAACCCGGCTGACGCAATTCAAACCCTGCTTCGGTTAATATATCCAGAATACCTTCTTCTTTTATCTGTGTTTCCACAATATGAGAACCAGGTACTAACCATGCTGTAATGTTACCGGCTTTCTTACGACCCTTAACAATAGAAGCAAAGGCGCGGAAATCTTCGATACGGCCATTGGTACAGCTTCCTAAGAATACATAATCCACCTTCTTGCCAATGATTTTTTCATCTTCCGCAAAACCCATATAAGTCAGCGAATTCATATACGAAATACCACCGTCTTTTACAGCAGATGATAATGGAATATTTTTAGAAATCCCTATACCCAATCCAGGATTGGTACCAAATGTTATCTGTGGTTCAATATCGGCAGCGTCGAAGTTCAGTTCTTTATCAAATGCAGCCCCTTCGTCTGTTTTCAATGTTTTCCAGTAAGCCAATGCCTTATCCCATGCATCTCCCTTTGGTGCTTTTTCTCTTCCTTTCAAATAAGCAAAAGTAGTTTCATCAGGAGCAATCATACCTCCCCTTGCACCCATTTCTATAGACATATTACATACAGTCATTCTACCTTCCATGGTCATATTTTCGAATACTTCGCCGGCATATTCTACAAAATATCCTGTAGCACCGCTGGCAGTAATCTGCGCAATGATATATAAGGCAACATCTTTAGGCGTAACCGCTTTACCCAATGTACCGGTAACATTGATACGCATTTTCTTAGGCTTTGGCTGCATAATACATTGCGAAGCCAATACCATTTCTACTTCCGAAGTTCCAATACCAAAAGCAATACAACCAAAGGCACCATGGGTAGAAGTATGTGAATCGCCACAAACTATAGTCATTCCCGGAAGGGTAATTCCATTTTCGGGTCCTACCACGTGTACAATACCGTTTTTAGGATTACCCAGTCCCCAATGCGAAATACCATATTTAGCACTGTTTACTTCCAAAGCTTTCAACTGATTGGCCGATAAAGGATCTTCCACCGGCAGATGCTGATTGATGGTAGGTGTGTTATGATCGGCAGTAGCAAAAGTTCTGTCGGGAAACATCACAGTAGTTCCTCTGTTTTGTAAACCTAAGAAAGCAACCGGACTAGTTACTTCATGAATGAAGTGACGGTCGATGAAAAATACATCCGGACCATCTTCAATCTTTCTGATGACGTGTGCATCCCATACTTTATCGAATAAAGTAGTTTTAATGTTACTCATTGTCTTAATTTAATAAAAAAACTAATTGACTAATTTTTAAAGAAGTCCGCAAATCTAAAGAAAACCTAGTAAGTAACTATTTTTTTATAGAATTATATATATAGGGGTTAATTCATAATTGAATGCTAACGAATGGAAATAATTATCAATTGCAATATGAGAAATCCCTTTTTAACGGTATAAAGGGCCGATTATACCGAAAAAGGGGTGAAAAATTGTCGTTTTATAACAGATGAAACTGAAAGCATAAGCTTTGGTTGCCAAAGCATAACAGATGAAACTGAAAGGATAAGCTTTCGCTGCCAAAGCATAACAGATGAAACTGAAAGCATAAGCTTTGGTTGCCAAAGCATATCAGATGAACGCGAAAGGATAAGCTTTGGTTGCCAAAGCATAACAAATGAAACAGAAAGGATAAGCTTTCGCTGCCAAAGGATAACAAATGAAATAATACATATATATACAGCCTGAACGTTGTAGTCAATTAACAAAAATTCCTACATAAACTTCGGGTACTTGAATATAAAGAAATGAAAATAATGTTTATCTTATGAAAGAAATAGATCAAAATATAAGTCTTTGTAACCATAAAACATTTAATTATATTGTTCTTTATAAAGAAACTTCATATCTCTATTTCTTCTTATACAAACGCACTGTACTACAAGGTTCGCCATACATGATACTTTATCATAACATTTGAACCTTTGCACCCCAGTTATTTTTAACTTTATTGTAGATGGTTAGCCTTACTATTCTATTTACATTTTTTAAAATACTATTTCATAATTTACAATATATTTGCATTATGGTAATCATATCTCACAAAGCCTTAAGGGAATTTGCTGAAAAGCATCCTGATGTATCAAATGCTTTGGAACGTTGGTATAACATAACAGAAAAATCTGACTGGAAAGGGTTTAATGATATTAAAGAACAGTTTAATTCGGTAGATGCAGTTGGGGGTGGTTTGTTTGTTTTTAATATCAAAGGAAACAATTGCAGATTGATTGCAAGAATAATATTCAGGACAAGAACAGTATTTATAAGATTTGTAGGTACACATAAAGAGTACGATTTAATAAATATAGCTACATTATAAAAATATAAAAAATGGAAAAGATAAAGAACGAAACGGATTATAGTAAAGCATTGAACAAGGTTCATTCACTGATGAAGAAAGGAGAAGATAATATTACTGATAAGGATGCTGAAAGTATTACAGCACTTGCCAGTATGATTCAAGCTTATGAAAAGGTGAATTATCCTTTTCCAATGCCAAAAACCATTACTGATATGGTTGAATTGAAGATGTTTGAAAAAAAAATAAATCGGGTTGGGCTTGCTGCTATGTTGGGGATTGATACATCAAAGTTATCTCAGATAATGAATGGTAAAAGAAAGCCTGATATTACTTTCCTAAAGGCAGTTCATCAAAAGCTAGGGATAGATGGCAATTTTATTTTAGAGAGTATTTAATGGTGATGTACTATTAATCAGGAATAAAAGTGAAACAAAGTTCCTGTAAATGAAACAGATAAAATGAATAATCTGCAATTCAATAAATATAATCTCCTCTATTTCTTCTTATACAAAGGCACAGTACTACAAGGTTCGCCATACATAATACTCTTTACTACAGGGCGTAGTTTTTGTGTAATGGCAACATAAGCTGATTCGGGAATGGATACTTCGCCACAACCTTTAACTACAACCCTTTTATCGGCATATTCATTTGCATCCACATTTGCTATTCTGTTCAGCAATACTGTTTCAATCAGCTTATTTTCATCCCCCAATACTATTTCCTTAGCGATGGGTTGCAGATAGGTAACTGCTAACATATAAGCCCAAACCGGAATAATGGCATCGGCAGAACAAAGGATAGCTATGTTTTTGTCTTTATACGGTTCCCAGTCCAGTTGTTGTAGAGCAAGGCGGTAATCCTTCTCCTTCAATATCAGTTCCATGAACAGGAATTTCTTCAGATCAAATATCTTAATCTCTTCCTTTGGATATAATTCTTCCAGGTCGAAAGATATTATTCCGCTTTCTGCTACTTTATTGATAATGACTGATTCCATTTAATACTGATATTTAGTCAAAATTAAGGAGAAATGAATGTTTTAAAATTACGAAGAGGGAAAAAACAAGTTGCAGGTTACCAGTTACCAGTTCATATTGATTTACCAGTAACCTGAAAACAGCAACCAGTAACCAGCAACATAATAAACCTAATATAAAAAAAGCGACTCCTTTTGGTGAATCGCTTTTTTATTTATGATAGTATAACTACTAATAGAATTTACTTCTGTTATCTTTAATGGTAGCATCTTTTTTCAAAGCATCGTTTCCACGATAAATAGCCATTTTAGAAGCCTGAAGGATAGATTGTTTAATATTATCATCTGTTTCGGTAGAAACCTTTGTTCCGGTATTTTCTACCTTCAGGGCAAATACACCCGATGAACCAGCAATTGCTTCTGAAGCTTTGCCTTTCAGATCTTTATTAAACGCCAGTCCAAGGAACTTATTATCATTACCAATTCCAGGAACAAATGCATTAGAGAAAGAAAGACTATCTGCTTTTTGAACAGTAGCACCCGAAGCTCTTGCAAAAGCTTCTAAACTGTTGCCCTTGAATTTAGCCTCTATTATTTGTTTTGCTTTCTTTTCATTCTTTACCAAAGGTTCAACCTGAGGACGTAAAGTTTGTGCAGAAGGAATACCTGGTTTGTTAACGGCAGTAATGATTGCTACAACCAGTTTATTGCTGTTTTGTCCTGCATTCACTTCAAAAGGTTGTTCGCTTACATCACCTGTATTATGTTCAAATACCCATCTTACTACCTGACGTGCAGAAGTTAAACCTGGAACAGAACCATCGTTTTCCTTTAAATCGTTTGCAGGCATTGCAGGCTTATTCAGTTTCTTGGCATTGTCTTCAAACTGAGCTTTGGTTTTTGAAGTAGCAGCAAACTGAGCAGCTTCTGTACTGATAGTATTTACTGTTTCGTTACTAACGTTGATAGGACGTGATAAATAAGCTATTTTATAAGCAGGCGAAGATCCTTTCTGACCTAATACTTCTACATAGTGAAGACCATATTCAGTTTCAACAACACCTTTAGAACCTACAGGTTTACCAAAAGCAAAATCATTGAAAGGAGCTACCATCTTGGAGGTAACAAAGTAATCGTAAACACCACCCTTATCTTTATTGCCATCATCAGAAAATTTAGCACAAACTGAATCAAAGTTTGCTCCACCTCTTATTAAGGCTTCTACAGTATCCATTCTCTTACGGGCAGTAGTATCTTCCCTGCTTCTTACCATTGAACCGGTTTGCTGATCCTGCTGATGAGTAGCAATAAGAATATGACGAACTTTTGCAGAATCAGGCCATGCTTTTGCATCTACCATTTTGGCAATTACAAAATTGTTGCCATCAGCATAAGGTCCATAAGTAGCACCAGGAGCTAATTTGAAAAGAGAATCCTTTACAGGTTGCTTGATTTCATTTTTAGAAATGTAGCTATTGTAATACTGCATTTCAGATGATGTTTTAGCAAAAAATACAGTCATGTCTTTTGCAGCTGCAAAATCAGACTTGATAGTTTCCAGTTGATTTTTAGTTACAGCACTATCAGCACTGTTTGGAGAAACATCAAAACTTACAAAAGATATAGATCTTGATTCTTCATCTTTTTCATATTCCTTACTATGTTTTTTGGCATAGTTGGTTATTTCATCGTCACTCACCTTTACGGTAGAATCAGAAACGCTTGAATAAGGAACATATACATAAGATACAGAAGCAATACTGCTGTTTTCTGCCTTTTGTTTTTCGATTAACCATTTTGGAGCATATACCGACTGTTGCAACAGGTTCTGATACTTAGTCTGCAAAGTTTGCTGAATGGTAGGTTTGATATAAGCTTCCGTAATCTGATCCAGTTGTTCGGTATTCTTCGATTTCTTCAACTGAGCAAAAGCTTGTCTTGCCTGATCGGCATTGAAAATACCAGTTTTAGGATCAGTAAATTCACGACGTAAAGGAGAATTATCTCCAAACATCACTTCACTTAATTCTTTTTTGGTACATTTCAAACCAAGTTTATCATACTCCTGCTGTTGAAGAATATTGTTTACTTCCTGGTTCCATAATTGAGGAATCAGGGTTTCTCTTGGTTGATTTCTTCCATACAACTCAATTTTCTTTTCAAATTCATCTTTTTCAATGGATTGACCATTTACCTTACCAATTGTATTGGTATTAGAAAAAAGACTTCCTCTACGGCCTAAGCCATCCTGAAGGATAAAAGCAATAAGGGCTAAAGCAATGATTCCAAAAATAATCCATGCGCCTTGATCTCGAATGCGTTGAATAACAGACATAATTTTCCTATTATAAAATTTAAAAGGATGGCAAAAGTAAGGGAATCTGACAATTACACAAATATCTGATAGATTAATTCATTTCTATTCCACTTTTTCGGTTGAAAAAGAAGGTTAAATCATCCTCTACTGATACATATATTGTTTGATTTCTTTCCAGATTCTTTCTCTTTCAGGGTTTATAATTCCAGAAACAGGATGTTTGGCAACAAAATTATCGGCATTTTTTATTCTTTCGGTAGTTAATGGATGAGAACTGATAAACGACAAAGAAGAAGGAATGTCCTTATGCGCTTTTTGTAAAGATTCCATCAATGCTTTCATCCCTTTGGGGTTGATCTGATTATTGATCATCAGATACATTCCCTGTTCGTCTGCTTCTCTTTCCAGATTTCGGGAATAACCCATTCTGACAAAATTATTGGCATTGGACAATACAGCTCCTCCTTCTCCCATTCCATTAGTCAGAATAGAAATGACTACCGAAGTACTTAATCCCGACAGCATTGATTTTAAACTATGCCTGAAATTGACATGTGAAGATTCATGCGACAATAAAGCAACCAGTTCATCGGAAGAATTCATCTGATCCAGCAAACTCATATATACTACTATATGTCCTCCGGGCAATGCAAAGGCATTATACATTGGATTCTTTACATCGTTGATAACGGTAACACGAATGGGATAATTTTTACTTAAAGTCAGATTACTTGTAAACTGTTTTAATAAAATTGTAAGATTAGTATCTATTTTCTCGTCTTCCACTATTGAACTGTACAGCTTTTCGCCCAATACTGTTTCCTGTCTGGCGGTTATTACTTTCAATCCAATAGCCGGTATCAGAAAAGTAGAACATAAATAAAGAAATGCAATTAACCCCACCAGAATGGAACTTAACCCTAACCAGTGAAGTCGCATTAATGAATGAAATATTCCTTTTTTATTATTGTCAATCCTTTTTTTCAGTTCATGAGCATCGGGATTATCAATGCCAAACAATAAATAAGTAGTGGATTTTTTATTTAAATAAACAATAAACTTAGTATTCGTTTTAGTATAATGGCATTCATCAAACGGAAAATCCAATGGTTTCTCCGATTGTTCAGGATCGGATATAAATATTATTCCATCCGCAATCTCTACCGAAACTTCATACGGTTTTGCAGTTGTTCCATTAAAAAACTCTACTTTATTATACATTCCTGTTTTTTGATGATGAGATTAAATTACAAAACCAAGATCAAGGAAATCGGCCAGATCGGCTCCTGTTGCATTATCATAATCCTGTTGAGACTGTTGTAGTTCATCGAAAGAATAATTTCCAATTACAGCAATATTATTGGCTACATAGTTTAGTGTACGAACAATAGCCCATGAATATCCAAGACCTAATGTAAATATTACAATAAAGAAATTGCCCAGCATCAACTTTGCAAATCCACCACCTGTTGCATTTGAACGAAACATTACACCCTGACCATTCTGATACAATTCTAAATTGTTGACATAATAATCGAATATAGCTTTCTGCCACCAGAAAAAATAAATACCTAAAGTAAACAGCGTTAAGAAATATCCTTTTAAATTCATGCCAAAGAATTCTCCTCCATCGCCATTATACCGGAATTCTGCATTTCCTATCCGTATTTTCCCAATTACATACTTTCTGATATCCATGGTAAACCATGCACCATATAATCCAAAAGTGATAATGGTAAAAAATATTCCTTTTATAAAAAGCCAGAACAATTCTTTTTTAGTACCTATATAACCAAAGCGTATTCCGCGCCAGACAGTTTTTGCCATACGGTATTTATAGGAACCATGTATGGCAATAGGTAATATGGCCAGGATGAATAAATAAATAAACAATATTGCAAATTGCTGATAGTGTTCGTTGATTAAATAGAAAAATATGCCATATCCTATCATTAAAAAGATAATGGCCTTTACAAAACCCTTAAACATTTCTTTACCAGTACCGGTAAAAGCAAATGGATGATCCTCGAAAATAGTCTGACTATATAAGTATCTTAACTTGGCAGCTTTAGCCCATGGATAGTAGAATCCGATGGTAATAATAGTAAGAATTGCATTGACAATCTGAATACGAAAAAGTTCCACTCCTTTTCCAATAAAAGATAGATTGTACAGATTAGCTTCGGCTTTATTGTCCATTTTTTTATATTTAGTTGCGATAAAAATAAGGAAATCCTTAAAACGATAAACATTAACCTAAAATATTTATTTTCACAGCGATAATTAGTAACAATGAAAAAATGGACAATACATTTATTTACAGCAATAATCATGTTATCTATCCTGATAATTTCCTGTAAAAAATCGGATACAGGTACAACTGTATTAGATGCTCATATAGCTACTAGTTTGATGAATGTTTCTTTTGGAACAGACTCTTTGCAGAAGATGGATATTTATTTGCCCGCCAACAGAAGTATGGATAGTACTCCTGTATTGTATATGATTCATGGTGGTGCATGGGTGCAGGGAGATAAGAGTGAGTTTGATTCTGCAATATTGGTTTTGCAATCAAAACTTCCTCAATATGCTTTTATCAATATCAATTACCGGTTGGCCGATTTGTATGGTAAAAATGAATGGCCTGTACAAATGACCGATGTAAATGATGCAATAAATTTTGTAATGAACAATAACAATCTATATCAGATAGATAATGCAAAATCTGCTGTTTATGGTGCAAGTGCCGGTGCTCAGTTATGTTTATTGAAAGGCTATCTGTACAATTCCAATCATAACATTAAGTGTGTGATTGATCTTTTTGGCCCAACCGATCTGATTGATTTATACAATCATCCTGCTAATATGGCTTATCCTACCTTGTTACAAATATTTATGTCGGGAACACCCACAACCAGTTATAGCAATTATATAAGTGCAAGTCCTTTATATGCTGTAAATACGCTGGTACCACCTACTATTATTTTTCATGGAACAGCCGATACAATTGTTCCTATCCATCAAAGCGATAGTTTGAATCTACGTTTGATAAGTGCCGGGGTTATTAAACAATATATTACTTATCAGGGGGAAGGGCATGGATGGACTGACAGTAATTTAACCGATACATACAATAAAGCAATTGCTTTTCTGATAGCCAATAACCGTTAAGCTCTTTTTATATAACTTCTGATATTTCTCCTTAATATGTTTCGAAAATATATTCAGTATTTTAAATTTTAACATACCATTTTTAACTCTTATGACTGTTGTCATTTTTTATTATTAAAATAACCGTCACCTTGCGGCGGTATTTTAATACCTATCCGGTTTATTGTTGTTCTTCTGAAGGGTAGGTGTATCTATTATTCTCTATTCAGTTATATTATGGTAAGCAACATTTCTTTTCCAAAAATTTATCTTTCTTATTCATGGCAGAACAGTGCTATGGCCGATATTATTGAAGCTGATTTTAAAGCTGTTGGTATCCGTCTGATAAGAGATATACAAAACCTTTCGGATAGTAAACAACTGAAACAACTTTCGCGCAAGCTAAAGAAAAACGATTGTGTCTGGATGATTATTTCAGCAGAGTTTATTGCCTGTGAACAATGTATGTTACCCTTTTGTCAGGTGCTGAAAGATCACACTTATGTTCATCAGTTCAATTTGATTAATGCTATTTCTCCTGATGAAACTGTCTGTATAAATACACTGAATAAACAAAAGGAATTCTGGAAAAATAAACTGACAAAAGCAGAAGAAATATGTGCAGAAGATTTAAGCTCCGGCAGTATTGAACAGTTTATTCAGTATCAGACTATCAATGAAGAATTCGATCATCTGATTTCAAGATTTCTGGAAATGCCTGAACTGCATTTCGAAACTTTAAAATCGCAGCATTACAGCAATCTGATAAATGGTTTAGCTTATGATGAAAAGGATATTATTAAAGAAGCAATGCTTATCAGTTCTATTCAAAAAAGAAAGGAAAAAGAACAGGCAATCGATTTATTTTTAAGCCTGCATCCCGACAATCATTTTGCATTGTATTTAAATGCCCTGCAGGAAATATCCAGTAATGTTTGCTGGAAAGCAAAAATGTATTTTCAGCAACAGGTAGATGCCAATCCAAAAGATATACTGGCCACCGAATGGCTTGCTTATATATTATCGGATCATTTTATGGACATTAAAACAGCCCGTAAATATTTGTTGAAAATACTTACCATCAATCCAACAGAAGTTTCCGCGCTGGTTCAACTGGGAGTTCTTCAGGAAAAACATTTTAATGATTTTAAAAATGCAAAAAAGAATTATGAAAAGGCAATAAAGGCCAATCCTCATCATGCCGAAGCATTATACCGTTTGGGATACCTGATAGAAACTCAAATAAAAGATACATACGAAGCCAAAAGTTTATATGAAAGAGCCGTGGAAGCCAATCCAAAGCACATAAATGCGCTTTACTGTCTGGCACATATTCTGCAACAGCATTATGCACAGTATCGTAATGCATACGATTTGTATATGCGGGTATTGAAAATAGATTCCAAACACGATGATGCCCATTATAATGTGGCCCATCTGTACAATCATCATTTTGGGATATATATGAAAGCCAAAAAGCATTATGTATCTGCCTTTGCTAACAATCCTAAGAACGAGCAGGCTCTTTATGAGATGGCTGTTTTGCTTTACAGTCATTATAAAGAATATACAAGGGCCAGAAAATATTATCAACGACTATTAGCCGTCAATCCATCACATACTATGGCCAATTACAATCTTGCCCGGATACTGGTTTATGAATATAAGGAAAATGAATCAGCTGTATATTATTATAAACAGGCAGTAGCCAACGATAAAAGTCTGATAGATAAACAAATGGATAAATTGCTGGGCATTAAAAGAAAGGTAAAACCGGAGGATAAAATTCCTGCCTGAAAAATTATTTAAAATTTATTGCAAAAGAAATTAATACATAAAAATATTGCATTATTACCTTGTCCGGATTTCATGTTGATTTTCAATATCGTTGCTTAATTTTCCGGGAAGACTTTCATCAAGCAAATTTTTCACATAACTATCTGGAAGACTACAATTCATTTACTCATTCAGATTATCTGCTATAAAATCATTGTCTTACATTATTCTCCTCCACTACAGTAAATGAATTAGTTAATACAATATTTGATTGTATTAATTTGATAAGACAATCAGCTGCAAACTCAGGCTGATTTCCTTTCTCCCTGAAATAAACTACTGCAGGTGGATTTTCTTTAGCATACTTAAAAATAAGTTCTCCATAATCTTTATCAAACGTCAGTATTATTAAGCCCCTTTCTAAAGCAATTTTTATTACTTCTTCATCCGAAATTCCCTGATATTCTTACTGAATACTGCTAACCTGAAATCCTTTATCTATTAATAAAAGTGTACTGGGTCGGGGGAAATTTTCATTGGCTAAAAACATAACAATAATTAAGCGGAAATAGGAAAATAAAACTCCTGTTGAATACATTCTTTCAGATAAGCAAAAACCGCTTTAATAGCTTCTTCGTTAATAGTGGGATAAGATGCTAATATCTGTTGAGTTGACCAACCTGAAGATAATAATTCCAACAGTAACTCTACTGAAATTCTGGTGCCTTTTATAGTAGGCTTTCCCAATAAAATCTGCTGATCAGAAACAATATATTCTTGCCAATTCATACTGCAATGTAATAATTATTATGAAATCAATCAACAAAAAACAAATACCTGCTAAAAGCCATCCATTTACTGATTAATAAAAAGTAAGTTACTCTGATTTCAGACCTATACAAACCAATTAAAAATATATTTTTCATTTTTCGAAAATAAAAACGCATTAATCCAATATTAAGTGCGACCTTGTGACTTTCCACATAAAATACGGGTTTAAAACACCCCGAAATAATGCGTAACAAACATTCAGATATTGCCATTGGCTATCATCTTAATAGCGTTACTACTTTTACGAAAATAAAAGCTTATTCCAAAAGTATATCTGCATTTTTCTATCAGATTTTCTGCATTTTATCATTTGTTTTTATTACAAAAACAAGTGTTAAAATGAATTTGTTTGCCAATAAATTCATTTTATTGGTCAATAAAAAGCATTTTTATATAAACTATCTGATAAAAACAAATGATAAAATGGATTTGTTTACCAACAATTTCATTTTATTGGTCAATAAAATGAGTTTAACACTTGTTTTTATCTTAAAAACAAGTGTTAAATTGGTCTTTAAACACGTTTTTGGGTCATATTATACCTATTATACTCATTTACCAACCGAGCATATAGCTAACCTGAAGGGTTGCTATCAGTATGCTGATTGGTTTTCTTAAAAATGGTAAAGACTAGCCGCCGGCTTTCATCTGATCGCAAGATACCTTACGCGACTACCGTTTGCTACACAATAAACGAATTAACAATCGAAACAATACATTATATGAAAGTTACAGCAAAAGTAATTATCAGCTACGAAAATGAAACTGATTCTGATCTGGTTTTAATAATCAAACAGACTGTTAAGGGATGTACCGGTAACCCGGATTTTACATTCTCCAATTCGGAATTAGTGAATGTAGGTGTGGATTTAACAGACTTTGAAGGTCGATTAAGTGAAATGCCTACTGGTGGTAATATTGAAACTGAGAATAAGAATCAGTCAAGAGCAAAGTTGCTTTTAAGTTTCCATACATTGTGTACTTCGATTAATGCTCAGAAGGGTGGCAATTTAGCTGCCCTGGAAGGAAGTGGTGCTCCGATTATAGGAAGTGCTTTGTCCAAAGGAAGTGGATCATATCCTCCTCCTGAAGGATTAAAGATAAAACTTATAACAGTTGCTACTGCTGTTGATGCAAGTGTAAAAAGAGTAAAAGGGTTAAACGATCGTGGAACCATGTTTGCTTTTACACTCCGACTAAACTGATGACGAATACTTTTCTCACAATACGCTACATTGCTATATCGTGAAAGATTTAGAAAATTATGACGCACAGGTAACATAATCCATTTTTCAAATAACCAGCAAATAAATTATTGCTGGGGTTTACTCATTTCACGTGTTTGATGTACACTTGCAGTAATAAAGCTTATTGCTTTATGGAAGGCGGTAGTTTGTCTCATTAACATTATTAACCACCTTTCTTTTGATTTTTATTGTGTATTAACACATATTTTTCTTTTTCAAAAAACTACCGAACTATTGAACTGGTTAATCTTTTCTTTTATTGATATACCATTTCTTCTACTTGTAATTTCTTTACTACTCAAGTAATAATTAACACAAATCTCATTTATCTATTATCAGTAATATCATACTTATTCTTCATCTCAAGTTCCTGCAACTATTTCTAATCTCAGTTACACCTGATTAATTATATCCCGTTGAATTTAAAAAACCTAAAACAACTCTAAAATAAGTTCTCACTGATTCCTATTACTTACTTTTGTAAAAACATCATTCACTTGGAACTGACTATAAATACAAATAATCTGATTAAACGCTACAAAAGCAGAACTGTTGTTAACAACGTATCTGTTCATGTAAAGCAAGGTGAAATAGTAGGTTTACTGGGGCCAAACGGTGCCGGTAAAACCACTACTTTTTATATGGTGGTAGGTCTTATCCGGCCCGATGAAGGAAGTGTATATCTGAACGATATCAATATTACCAGTCTGCCTATGTATAAGCGTGCCCAGATGGGTATTGGTTACCTTCCTCAGGAAGCAAGTGTTTTCAGACAATTATCTGTTGAAGATAATATTATGGCCGTTCTGGAAATGACTAAACTAACAAAGGGAGAACGTCTTAAAAAGCAGGAAGAACTACTGAATGAATTTAATCTGCATCATGTACGGAAAAATAATGGCGATAGTTTAAGTGGTGGTGAAAGACGCAGAACCGAGATTGCCCGGGCTCTTGCTGTAGACCCCAAATTTATATTACTGGATGAACCATTTGCCGGAGTAGATCCAATCGCCGTAGAGGATATTCAGACTGTAGTAGCCAAACTGAAATATAAAAACATAGGCATCCTGATTACCGATCACAATGTAAACGAGACTTTATCTATCTGTGACAGAGCCTACTTATTGATTGAAGGTAAAATATATAAACACGGCACTGCTGAAGAACTGGCTGATGATGATGAAGTAAAGAGATTGTACCTAGGTACCAATTTTGAGCTGAAACGTAAAGACTGGATTATAGATATGGGTATTAGAGATACCAGCCCGGAATAGAAAGAATATTGACTAAAACGCCAATATAAGCTGTATTGTGTATTCTCCTGACTCCTGAATTCGCTCTCTTGTCTCCTTAGGTTTGTTGTTTTCTGAATAACTAATTTACATTAAAATTGCATAATTCAAAATCAATGAGTATTTTGCGTGCTCCAGCTATATGAATATATTAAGTCCGGCTATATCTCGTTTGGCAAGATTGCGCAATTGGCAAGTAAGCCAATGGATAGATAATGCAGGAGATATTCAAAGAGAAGTGCTTCAGGATATTGGCACCCATGGTCAATATACCGAGATTGGCAGAAAATATCAGCTGAATAAACTTTACTCTATCAGGGATTTTAAAAAAGCTGTTCCCATTCACGAATATGATGATTTAAAGCCTTACATAGAAAGAATGATGGAAGGTGAAAATAATCTGCTTTGGAATACCCCTGTTAGCTGGTTTGCCAAGAGTAGCGGAACTACCTGCGATAAAAGCAAATTTATTCCTATCACAAAAGAAAGCCTGTACGATTGTCATTATCAGGGAACAAAAGATGTATTAAGTTTTTACTATAAATTCAATCCCGACAGCGATTTGCTGACAGGTAAAGGTTTAGTGGTAGGTGGTAGTCATCAGATAAAAAACATAAATGAAGACATCAATTATGGTGACCTGAGTGCCATCCTATTGCAAAACGCCCCCTTCTGGGGTCAATGGCTTCGTACACCTGAACTAAGTATTGCCCTGATGGATGAATGGGAAGAAAAGATTGAATTTCTGGCTTTGAGTACTATTGAAGAAAATGTTACTTCTCTTAGTGGCGTTCCTACCTGGACATTGGTTCTGATAAAAAAGATATTGGAGATAACAGGCAAGCATCACCTGAAACAGGTATGGCCCAATCTGGAACTGTACATTCACGGCGGTGTTTCATTTACTCCTTATAGAGAACAGTTTAAGAAACTGATTGGTTCTCCAATCAATTATATGGAGATTTACAATGCAAGCGAGGGTTTCTTTTCTGCTCAGACCTCTCCATTGGATGATGGTATGCATTTGTTTCTGAATCATGGTATATTCTACGAGTTTATGCCAATTGAAGAATATGGCAAACCGGAGCCTCAAACCATTGGTTTCAGGGATGTGGAACTGAATAAACAATATGCATTGGTGATTACTACCAATGGTGGTTTGTGGCGTTATTTAATTGGCGATACAATTGAATTTACTTCATTAAATCCATATAAAATAATTGTTAGCGGCAGACTGAAACATTTCATCAATGCGTTTGGTGAAGAGGTCATTATAGACAATACTGATAAGGCAATTGCTATAGCAAGCAAGAATACCAATTCTGTTGTGAGCGATTATACAGCAGCCCCTGTTTACTTTAGCGACAACAGCAATGGTGCCCACGAATGGCTGATAGAATTTGATAAAGAACCTGAATGTATGCTTGCTTTTTCCAGCGAACTGGACTCTGCCTTACAAACTCTTAACAGTGATTACGAAGCAAAACGATATAAGGATATGGCATTAAGAAGTCCTATTATCAACAAACTGGAACCCGGCAGTTTTAATCTCTGGCTTCGTCAGAAAGGTAAACTTGGTGGACAACATAAAGTACCCCGCTTATCCAATAACAGAAAAGTACTGGAAGAAGTGTTATCTATCTGTGCAGCTCAATAGTTGTGCAGAGAGAATATTTCTCAAAAATATTTTCCCTTATTTCTTTCCCAAAAACTAAAACGCATACCTTAGCGTCCTTACAATCACGCTTGCTTATGATTGCTCAGATATTATTCCTGCTGTTAACGGTTTTAGCCGTATATCTTTTTGCTAAAAAAGCAAAAGAAATAAAACGTAATATTTACTTAGGTAAAGACGATTTAATCAACGATCATCCTACTGTTCGCTGGAACAATCTTTTATTGCTGGCTCTGGGTCAGAAGAAGATGTTTAAAAACCCATTGGTAGCTGTTATGCACCTGATAGTATATGGAGGTTTTATCATAATCAATATAGAAGTGCTGGAAATAGTGCTGGACGGTTTGATTGGCACTCATCGTTTATTTGCTATTCCATTGGGAGGATTCTATACATTCTTAATTGATGCCTTCGAAATACTGGCAGCACTGCTAATAATAGTATGTGCTGTATTTTTAATCAGAAGAAATATTATACGTCTCAAGAGATTCGCCTCCAATGATTTAAATGGCTGGCCCCGCAGCGATGCCAACTATATTCTGTTTACAGAAATAGTATTGATGAGTTTGTTTTTAATCATGAATGCCTGTGATTTCAACCATAACTTTTTATTATCGCATTATTTAAAGCATTTACTCAACCATCATTCTCCTGCCCACGTAGAACTATTGGAAAGAGTTTGCTGGTGGATGCACATAGCCGGCATTTTTGCTTTCTTAAACTATCTGCCTTATTCAAAACACCTGCATATTATACTGGCTTTTCCTAATGCTTACTATACAAGGCTTACTGTTCACGGCAAAATGCCTAATATGCCCGAAATACAACAGGAAGTTTTATATGCCATGCAACCTGAACTGGCTCCGGTTGGTGATGGAACAGATGCCCCTAAACGTTTTGGCGCTAAAGATGTTTTTGATCTGGGACGTAAAAATCTGATGGATGCTTATAGTTGTACAGAATGTGGACGATGTACTGCTGCCTGTCCTGCCAACATTACCGGTAAGCTACTTAGCCCAAGAGCTATCATGATGAAGACAAGGGATAGACTGGAAGAAGTTGGAAAAAATATCAATAATAATAAAACGTTTATTGACGACAATAAAACGCTGCTTCGCGATTATATTGCTGAAGAGGAACTGAGAGCCTGTACTACCTGCAATGCCTGTGTGGAAGCCTGTCCTGTAAGTATTTCTCCACTGGATATTATTGTACAGATGCGCAGGTTTCTGATCATGGAAGAAAGCAGTGCGCCTACTGAATGGAATGGTGTTTTTGGAAATATAGAAAACAATTTTGCTCCATGGAAGTTCTCCCCTGACGACAGAGATATATGGGTACAAAATATGTTGCAGGAAAAGAAATAATATCTTATAAATGTTTTACTCATTCAGAATAATTTTTTTCTAAATAAAGAGGAGTACAATGAGTTTAAAACATAGGATAATAAACAACAGGTTCCTTATTTTATTGCTTTTTATATGGGCATGTTTTCAGGCATTACTGTATATCAACAGCGGCGTTGTTACGATCAGCGAAGCTGAAAAATATATACATGGCGCCAACGATATTGTTTATTTCCACCGGTTTCCTTTCCACTATATTTTGTATAGTACCTATATTGTTTTCCTGGCAATACTATTTAAATGCGGTTTAAATTACTTTGGAGTTTATCTGATGCAGCTTGGATTGAATATGATAGCCACTATTGCATTCTTCCGCAATGTAAAAACCATTACTAATAATACCCGCACAGCCTTTATAGCGGCTTTGATGTTTATATTATTTTATCATTTACAACATTGGAATAATTATCTGTTTACAGAATCCTTTATGGTTAGTCTGCTGATGATTAGCTGGTATGGATTATTGCATTTTAATCTTAAAAAGTTATCGGGCATATTGGATCTTGGAATCCTTTTTATTCTCCTCTTATTTTCACGCCCTACTGCAATATTATTTCTTCCTGCTTTATTTATTTACTGGCTGATCAGTAAAAAAAGATTGTTGAAAGTCATTAAGATAAAATGGGTCATCTTATCGGCCTGCCTGTTGCTGGTATTAATATATTGTTTCGTACTGTTTGAAAAGCGTGTATTGTTTTCCGATTTATTCATCTCGCTTCAACAAGGGCAGGTTATATGTAGTACAAATTATTATCAGGAACATTTTGTAAGTGCAGATCAACAGTATGCATTCTGGCAAAATTTATTTATCTTTTGTAAGCTTTCCTGCAAGAAAATGTTTTGTTTCTATGGGTTTATCCGACCCTTCTATTCTCGTTCACACAACTTAATGTTGATGACTTATTATCCTGTTTATCCTCTGGCCATCATTGGATTGATAAACAACAAAATAAACAGAGAACATCATTATCTGATGTTGACATTTATCCTCCTTGTCAATGCCTTGTTATTAATCACCTGCGATAGCTGGGAGGGTAGGTTTATTGTTCCTGCTCTTCCGTTTATAATAGTGTTTGCTGCTATTGGTTTACAAAAAATTGTTGTCCTTTTTATTGCCCGTTATCATAAGCAGCATTAATTTGTATTGATTTTATAATTTTGATTGTTATTAATATGAAGAATATCTCCGTAATTGGTGCTGGTACCATGGGTAATGGAATAGCACATGTGTTTGCACAGAATGGATTCAGTGTTACTCTGATAGATGTAAATACTGCACAACTTGAAAAGGCATTGGCAACCATTGCTAAAAACCTTGACCGTCAGGTGTCCAAAGAACTGATCAGTGAAGAACAAAAACAGGCAACACTTAACAATATTACAGCCTGCAATACTATTGCAGACGGCGTAAACAAAGCGGAGCTGGTGGTAGAAGCTGCTACCGAAAACACGAGCCTGAAGCTGAATATATTTAAAGAGATAGATCAACATGCTCCTGCAGCCGCTATCCTTGCCAGCAATACTTCGTCTATATCCATTACACAGATTGCTGCTGTTACCAAGCGCCCATCGCAGGTAATAGGAATGCATTTTATGAATCCTGTTCCGGTGATGAAACTGGTTGAAATTATCAACGGATATGCTACCGATAATGCTGTTACAGATACCATTGTTGCCCTCAGTAAACAACTAGGTAAAGTACCTTCGGTAGTAAATGATTATCCTGGTTTTATTGCCAACAGAATACTGATGCCAATGATCAACGAGGCTATCATCAGTTTGTACGAAGGTGTAGCCGGAGTAAATGAAATAGATACTATCATGAAGTTGGGTATGGCTCATCCTATGGGCCCTTTGCAGTTAGCTGATTTTATAGGACTGGATGTTTGCCTGAGTATCATGAGAGTATTGCAGGATGGACTGGGTAATCCTAAATATGCCCCTTGTCCTTTGCTGATCAATATGGTGATGGCCGGAAGACTTGGAGTGAAGAGTGGCGAAGGATTTTACACCTATACTGCTGGCTCGAAAGAACTGGTTGTCAGCAAGCAATTTAATAAGTAAGTTTCCTTTATGTTTTTTATTACATCCAAGATTCTGGCTTTTCTTCTTTGCCCTGCCTACTGGGTATATGCGGGTGTGATCTGGTATTTTTTTACGAAGAATCCCAGAAGAAAGAAGCGTGTTCTGATCTTTACACTTTCTATGACATTTTTACTCACCAATAATCTGATTTATAAAAAGACCATGCTCTGGTGGCAAACGCCCAGGCAGGAATTGAAAAAGGGAACGCAACTGGAAGCAGGTATATTGCTGGGAGGTATGTACACATTTAACGATGACGGACAGGGCTATTTCAATGATGCCTGCGATCGGTTTATAGAAATGAATAAACTGTATCAGTCGGGTATTATAAAGAAGATTGTTATCAGTGGCGGGTCTGCTGCGGTACTGATAAAAGAGCCTTCGGAGGCCGATTCTCTGAAAAAGGAATTTATGCTGAGTGGAGTAAAGGAACAGGACATTATTCTGGACCCTGTTTCCCGAAGTACTTATGAGAATGCTTTGTTTACCAAACGCCTTACCGACTCCTTGCATCTGAAGCCTCCTTTTGCTTTGGTTACTTCGGCCTTTCACATGCGCAGAGCGCTAAGGGTTTTCAGGAAACAACATTTAGATGTAGTGCCGTTTAGTTCCAACTATATCATTGTAAACAAGACCATGTCGCCCGAGCAATATATACTGCCCAATCCAAAATTACTAAACGACTGGGGACTGGTTATAAAAGAATGGATTGGTATTATGATGTATTCTATTTCGGGTAAGGCATAGAGAAAAATACAAGAGTCTAAATATTCCTATTTGGTAATACTTTTATTCAATTATGTATCCCTTTATTACATAATGTTATTACATTCATTCGTGGTTGCCTTGCTTTTTCCTGCATAGGTGTGTCACAAGCCAGTGGAGGGTAAAATCTTCTGATTTTTGTATCGCACAATCGCGTGCGGGTATCATACGAGGACATACCGGTTTTTCTTTAGCCCTCTAAATCTGTATTTTGTCCTTTTTTGTTGTTCACGAGCTCTTTTTGGTTTGTCTTCAGGCAATATTTGTTGTTCGCGACCCCTCTTTTGTTGTTCTTTAGCCCTCTAAATGTAAATTCAGGCCTCTTTGGTCGTTCGTTAGGGCTCTAATGTGAGTCTTCGGGTCTCTAAGGCTATTTTTGACCAGTTGAGTTGTTCACGAGGAGAGATAAGTGAGTCTTTTCAGTACTTTTGTTCGTCACGGGCAAACTTTTGTTCGTCACGTGGTCGCTTTGGTTGGTCACGAACTGACTTTTGTTGGTCTCGGATTTTTGATGTTTTTTCTTTTAAGAGATATTTTAGAGTCAATTTTGCCGTTGGATGATTTTATTGGAAGATGTTGATGAGGGAAATGAGATTCTGCACGGAAGAAACATTGATCTTATGTTACTTATGAATTGCAAATCAGAGATTTGCTAACACCGCGACGAAGTTTTGAGACTTCGCTGAACGTCTAGCAATGAACACTTCACCCATCAGGAGACTTCTGCACATATTGAGATTATGCTGAGAAGGATAATACATTAAACGATTTTGTTATTTTGTTAATATAAAGCATCCTTTAATTTATATTTGAATCCTGATAAAAACAATTATATGAAATCCTACATTAAATTGGTACTATTTTGTTTAATCACAATAACCGTATTGTCGTCCTGCTTAAACTCTTGTAAGAAAACTGTTGTTATGCCTGTTTGTACTGGTAATTGCGATATGTTGATTATACAAGGGGTTGCCTGGGATAAGTCTAATAATACGCCCATTAAAGGAGTTAAATTGACATTAGTAGAACAAACATCATCCAATATACCTTACAATTATTCTATAGCAAATCTGGTAACTGATGCAAATGGTTCTTTTTATTTTTCTGAATCAGTAGATACATCAATACTAAACAAGTCATATTTGAACTGGAGAGAAATTTATGACTCTTCAATTTATTTTGAATCGTATAATAATTATAGGAATATGAACTTTTATCTATATGATTCTCTACATCAATTAAAACAAAATCCTGGTCTGCTGGAATTATACTATTACCCTAAAACAAAGTTGACTATAAATATGCATAGAACCAGTGTTGATACTTTTACACTTTATCATATTTATGCTACTATAGATTCCGGTAAAGTCGACATTGGTATTGGAGATTTTTATGGATATAAAAGTGCCGTGGATACCAGTTTTATTATTCAGACTACTTACAACATTCCTACCAAAATCTATACTCAGAAATGGCTTCAGAATTATCAAACCAGTCAGCCTGTAATTACTGTAGATTCTATTTTGTGTAGCAAGAATGCAAGTAATGTATTTAATGTGAATTATTAATAACAAACTTTATTATACAAGATGGAAATTTCAATATTAAATTGCGTTAGTCGCGAGCTAAAGGTGCAGAATGCCTAAAAAATTAATGTGATAATTTGATAATTAGCTGATGTGCTAATGAATACAAAACGTCTTTTGAATAGGGAGGCGTTTTGCATTAAACCTTAAATGACTTAAACGATATTAAACGGCTATGCCACCGGTAACTGAAAGAAGAAATTTGTTTTGCCATCCTTGCTTTTGAATCCTATAGTGCCATGCTGTGCTTCAATGAATTCCTTGCAGATAGACAATCCTATACCGGTTCCGGACTTATCAGATCCTGGTACCTGAAAATACTTTTCGAATATGCGGCTCTGATATTGCTTAGGGATGCCTTCGCCATTGTCGAGCACATTGAAAACCACAAAATCAAAATTCTTTACCACGTCTACCATAATGTTGCTTCGGGCGGGAGAATGTTTGATGGCATTGGTCAGCAGATTGATCATTACCCAGGCCGTTTTATTTGGATCCACCGTTATCACCGGTAAAGATGGTTCGTACATTGTTTTGATAGTGATCTGTTTCTGTTCGGCAGTGGTTTTTACTGCGTCCAGGGCATATTGCACAATCCAGTCGGGATTGATGGCCTGCGAAGACAATTGTATTTTACCAGTTTCCACCTGCGAGAAGTTTAGTAATTCGCCCGTAATTTTCAATAGCCTTTCCGAATCTTCATCAATGCTCTTTAATAGCTTTGTCTGCTCTTCATTCAAACTGCCTATTCTCTGATCCTCCAATAAATGAAGGCTCATTTTCAGAGAGGAGATTGGTGTTTTCAGTTCATGAGAAACGGTGGCAATGAAGTTGGTTTTGGCAAAATCCAGTTCCTTAAAAGGGGTAATGTTTTTCAGAATAATTACCTGTCCTATATATCGCTTTTCGGTTTCACCGGTAGGGCGCATAGCAATCTCTATATTCTGTTTTTCAAAATAACTTTCTTTATTATCGGCATATATTTTCAAAGGTCTTGCAGGATTATTATCGCCTGTTGGTTCTTTTGTTATCCAGTCCTTAATCAGAAAACGTAACAAGTCGTTTGTCAATGCTATGTCGGTTGCGGGTTTGCCTTTTATATCGTCGAAATTCAGACCTGTTATTTTTAAGGCCTGTTTGTTGGCAAACAGAATTTTCTTTTCTTCATCGAAACCAATTACCGGATCGGGCATACTATTGATAAGGGTATCGATTCTTTTCTTTTCGAACAATAACTTCGATAAAATGCTGCCCTCATATTCTTCCAGTTTAGCCGCCATTCTGTTAAACGCTTCACTCAGTTCCTTAAACTCGGTACTACCTTCCAGATGAAGTCTGATACTATAATCATTTTCGGTAATAGCTTTTATATTAGTGGTTAAATCCTTTATGGGTGTTGCAATGTTGGAAGGCAGATTGATCAGAAGGGTAAAGGCAATTATGAAACATAAAGTGCCTGTTGCCGCAATCCACAGATTGGCATTGTCGGCAGTCTTTTGTGCCACAGCATCTTTTCGGAGAATAGCGTCCATGTTCAGCAACATGATATCGGTAAGATCCTTTCTGATGAGCGGAAACAATACTTTACTGTTTCTGTCTTCTTTCAGGTGTTTAAAATCTACAGTAAGTTTATCAGTCAGTTCCTGTTCGCCAATCTCTGTTACATTGTGTTGTTGTTTTACCAGGTTTGTTTCAAACAGGCTGATAGTCTCTTTTTGTGATAAGTCTCCATCGAGCGATATCAACATTTTTCTGGAATAATCAAGGGTATTGTAATTGGCTACCAGAATGTTTTTGGTATCATCCGATAATTTATTAATATGCCGGATACCTATGCCAGCCAGGAGTACTATTAATGAAAATAACAGACCAACACTTAGCGATAACTTAGTTTTAATTTTCATACAACATCTATTAACTTAGGACGACAAAATTACCAGATCGATATCAGAGGCACTCATTTTTTTCAGCAGCTGATTGAACATATTGGAAGCCAGAATTATTTTCAGTAAACTAAGGTGTGGTTTACCTATACAGATAGTGGTCACTTTTTGTTCTTCTGCCGCCTCCAGAATACCCTTAGCAATGTTTTTGCTTTTTACCCTGATTACTTCAGCGCCTAATTCTGTTGCCAGTTTAAAATTATTGATCAGATGTCGTTGCGCTGCAAGGCCAATAGTGTCGCCATCTTCCGAAGGTGTCTGTACATACAATACAAACCATTTGGAATTGTAATAAGATGCCAGTCGGGCTGATTTCCGGATAACAATTTTGGATATTTCATAATTGCTGCTGATGCAGGCCATTATTCTTTCGGGTTTCAGGCTACCGGTTCTGGGGATTTCTATTTCTATTTTTCTTTCTACCTGGCTGGCTACTTCTTTCAAAGCCAGCTCGCGTAACTGTAGAATTCTTTCTGCCTGAAAAAAGTTTTTTAGTGAAACTTCTATTTTATCTTTTGTATATATCTTTCCTTCTTTCAGTCGTATAATCAGCTCGTCGGCAGTAAGGTCTATGTTCACTACCTCGTCGGCCATCTGCAATACTTTGTCGGGTATTCGTTCAGCAACTGTTATACCAGTAATTGCTTTTACTTCATTGTTCAGGCTCTCGATATGCTGGATATTTACGGCGCTGATAACATTGATACCTGCATCCAGGATATCCATTACGTCCTGCCAGCGTTTTTCGTTCTTGCTTCCTTCAATATTTGAATGGGCTAATTCGTCTACCAGAACCACTTCGGGATGAAGGTTGACAATGGCCTGTACGTCCAGTTCTTCCAGTTCTTTACCTTTATAAAAAAGAGTTCTGCGGGGTATAAATGGTAATCCTTCAATCAGTTCTTCTGTTTCTTTACGTCCATGTGTTTCGATGTAGCCAATCTTAATATCTATACCATTACGCAAAAGACTATGCGCTTCCTGAAGCATCCGGTAGGTTTTACCGACTCCTGCACTCATTCCAACATAAACTTTAAACTTACCCCGTCGTGATTTCCGGATAAGATCTAAAAAATGCTCGGCATTATTTTGTTCATTTTCCATATGTATGATTTCTACACTAAATTCACAAGCACCATAAAGGTATTCAATTTTCCAGCTTTACATTCAAATGTTTAATCTCTGACAAT
>Ga0364880_10056_pt1 | contig 70310 bp, 48 predicted proteins | sample ExccelJu500001D3_5_FD_206927 | JGI IMG/M metagenome (GOLD analysis project Ga0364880, IMG submission 206927) | Enriched cells from Trout Bog Lake Hypolimnion, Wisconsin, USA - BchlTB.July30.5000.01.D3 | ecosystem: Environmental > Aquatic > Freshwater > Lake > Hypolimnion/Profundal zone | place... | reverse complement strand
ACTGGTCGGGAGTGTTCCGGACGGCGAAGCCTCCCGGAGCGACCTGCCCAAAGGTGACCCACGCCCACGGGTCGGTGCGATCGAACCAGTCGAGGACCGAGATCCAGTTGGTCTCGCTGCCGCCTTCGCCGTTAATCTCGACTCGGACATTCAAGGGAGTGCCGTTGTTGCCGCCGCCGCCGAAAAAGGCCAGGCTGCCGGCCGCGGTGGGGTTGACGAAATTGATCGAGGCGCTGGGAATCGTCCCCGAGATACAAGCGGCGCAATTGCCGACGTAGGTCGAGGGCATGGTGTAGTGAATGGAAGGCTGGGTGGCGCTGGTAATGGTGGAACCCGCAGTCGGGAGGCCGCTGGTGGGGTAGGAGGCGTAATAGCCTTGCTCGTACCACGTCCAGTTGGCCTTGGAAACACCGGCGTCCATGGTGAAGCTGCAATAGGTGTTGTCGTTGGTCAGGGTTCCCGTGAGGGCGACGGAGCCGCTACCGAAGGAATGAGGGCCGTCGGCAGGCACCACGACCTTTTGGTTGTAGCCGGTCGCGGCGATCGGGGTGAAGGTCACTCCATCGGCCGACCCGGCCAGGCCGAAGATAGCGGTGCGGCCGTTGCCCCAGGCACTATGGCCGGCGCTGCTGCCATACCACCAATAAAAATCGATTTTGGTGACATTGACGGATGAGGTCTGCAGCGAGATATCGTCGGCCCACAGCACGCCGTGATTGGCGCTGAGGTTGTTGACCGCGCCGTTGAGGCCGACCAACCCCTGGGCATCCCACATCCGGGTGTGGGTAGTGCTGGTCGCGTTGCCGCTCCACCAATCGGTCGAGCTCCAAGTGCCCGTTTGGGTAGAGCTATCGGCATAGTGCACGACATACTGGACGGTCACCGCGCCATTCCCGGAAGTGTTCAGCACCGAGATCGCGGCGAAGGGCGCCGGGGTGGACAGGGTGAGCGTTCCGGACAAGATAAGCGGCGTGGCGCCGGCGTTTTGGTGGCCGATGAAGACGCAGTCGTTGGCGTGGTAATCAGCCGGCATCTGAAAGCTGTAACTGTGGGGGGGGCTATCGCTATTGTTAGCCTGCACGAGCAGGGTGCCGTGCGCCGGGAAACCGGTGGTCGGGTTGTTGGTGTTGTAGCCAACCTCATACCAGGTATTGCCGTTCTTGTTAGTGCCTTGGTCGGGCGTGACGGTGACGTAATCATTGAGGCTCCGGGGCGCGGAGGCTTCGATGACGGGATCCTGGTTAAAGCTGGAGGTAGCCAGCGGGATGGGCACAAAGTCGGCGAGTGCCGCGCCCGCCGAGGCCAGCGCCAAACCCAGGGTAATCAGCCTGGTTTTGAGGAGGGGATGGGTTTGCATAGGTTCTTTTTGTGGTTTTCTGTTCATTATTGGGGATTGGGTTTTGGAATGGACTACAGAGAAAAGTCCTGATCGACCGGATCGATTCGCGCGTTCGCTTCTACGATTAATAAACATGGGTAACTGGTTTGCATCTCTAACACGAGGGCGGTAAGATGTCAATAAGAAAGCGTAGAAAAACCGAGGCAGGCGCGAGGCCTTCGGGGGAACTCTCACCGAAAGAGGGAGTTATCGCATCGGGCGCACTTGGGACCGGTAAGGGTGAGGCGTCAAGGCCGCGCCAGGCATGCTCAGGAGCGCGGAGGCCTTCATCCGCGCGGTGTCAGTCCTCTGCCGGAACACGCGGATGAAGGCATCCGTGCTCCTGCGGGAGGACACTTCGGAAGAGGCCTGAACCGTCAGGAAATGGCTCAACCCTATCCGGCCTGGGCGGTCGGGAAAACAGGCTTCGGTGAGACGAGGTCGATCAAGCCGACTTGGAGGGCTTGATCGGGGCTGAAATCCTCGCCGGTGGCGAGCCAGCGGAGGAACTCCGGCTGGGCGCTGGCGCCGGGTTTAAGCGGCAGGGCGGTGAGCGCCGCTGCCAGCGCCTCCTGGTCGGCCGGCCCCGAGGTGGTTGCGAACGAGAACCGGCAGTCCGGGGCGGCCACCCGGAAACCCTTGAGGCCGTGAGCGGCGATCAGGACTGCGGCGCCGCGAACCTCGCCGCGGCAAAAGGTGGCCACCGGGCAGGAGATGCGGTCCATCACGCGGACGATCCCCAGCACCTCGGCCATCGCGCCGCTGGTGGAGTTAACCTCCATGGGGATCGGCTGACGGGGGTCCTCCCCCACCAGATAGAGCAACCGGTTGATGATGGAGGCGGCCGTGCGCTTGGTCAGGGGCCCGCGCGCGGCGGTAAGCCGCCGTTGCAAGGAAAAAGCCCCAGGCTGCTCAGCCTTGGCGTCCACATTGGTTGGATCAACTCGCATCCATGCCATGAAACTCGATCGCCCGGAAAAGGTCAAGGAAGACCGCAGCTAGCGACTTGAAGTCGGACCGAGAGGAACTCCCCGGGCGACGGGCGGCGAGCCGACGGCGTAGCTCAGGGCGTATTGGGCCTGGTTATGTTCGGCGATGGTGGTGACATAGGTGGAGCGGGCGCGGGCGAGTTCCTGCTGGGCCAGGAGGTCCTCGAGCACGAAACCGACACCGAGCTGCTTGCGTTCACGGGTGAGACGGAGGGTCTCGGAGGCGGTGGCGAGGTTCTGGGTGGCGAGACGCAAGCGGAGGGCGGAGGAGTTGACCCGGGCGAGACCGGCCACGACCTGGGAGATGATCAAGTCCTTAAGCTTGGAATCCGCGAAGCGGGTGGCCGCCATCCGCGCCTTGGTGGCATGAATCCGTCCGGCATCGAACAGCCCGCCCGGACCGATGCGCCAGCTCAACCCGAGGCTGTAATCCCCCTCCGGACCGAGATTGCCAGGCCCGCTATCGGGACCGCCACCCAATCCGCCGCCGAACACCTGGGCGCCGAGCGCCGGGACCAGCGGGCCGTAAAGAGCGCCATCCCGGGCAGCACGCGAGGCCGCGATCAAGGCCTGGCTCTGTTTGAGCTCCGGGCGAGTGGTTAGGGCCTGTTCCACTAGGAAGGCCATCGGGGCATTGGTGGGAAAGAGGGCGAGCGGGGCCAAGCCAGACTCCTGGGACACCACCAGGGCCACCCGCGAATCCAGGTGTAGCACCTGGGCCAGGCTGACCCCCGCCAGGCGCTCCTGCTCGCGAGCCTGTTCGAGGGCGATCCGGTACTGTTCGGTCTGCGTTTGGACCCGCAACTCATCGCCGCGGAAGGTAATGCCGGTCGCGACCGCGGCGTGCAATTGGGCTTGGTAATCCTCCGAGATTTGGATGGCCTGGAGGAGCACTTCGACCAGGGCCCGGGCCTTGGCCAGGTCGAAAAAGGCCTGGGCGGCGGACAGGATGGCGTTCTGGCGTTGGGCTTCCAAGGCCTGGTCGGAAGCCTTGACCAATTGCTTGGCGGCCAAAGAATTATAGATAGCGTCCCCGAGAGCCATCTGGGCCGTAAGCGCGACGCCGGGCGAGTAGGATTGGTAGTGGGCGTCGGAGATCACGCCCGACGGGGAGGCCTGGGCCACGCCGTCCCGCCGGTGATAGCCAACTCCGGGCGCCACCCACGGGAAGAACTGCTCGACGGCACTCTGCCGGTCGGCCAAGGCTTCGTTGAGCCGTTCGCGGGCGATTTGCAGGTCGAGGTTCCGAGCACCCGCTAACCGCAGGGCGGTGGGCAGATCGATCAAGGCAACCGCGTCGTTCGTGGTCTGGGCGAGGGCGGCGGAGCCGCCCAAGACCAACCCGGCGACCAAGCCCATCACCACTTGAGAATGGCAGCGCCAGGGATTCACTTGGCCTCCACCGGGTTCACGGGTTGGCCATCATTAAGGGCCTGTTTGCCGAGCAGGATGACCGCCTGGCCAGACTGGACGCCGCCGGCCATCTCGACCTTGACGCCATCGTTAAAGCCCAGGGTCACCGGCGTCTTCCTGGCCTTGCCGTCCGCAAGCGTAAACACGGAGGTGCCCGCTTTCTCGACCAACACGGCTTGGACGGGCAGGAGCAGGGCCTCGCGTTTGCGTTCGAGTTCGAGCTTCACGCTGGCGTACATGCCGGGACGCAGGGTGCCGGTTGGGTTGGGCATTTCGATTTCCACCAGCATGGTCTTGGTCGCCTCATCCAGGGCGTTGGCATAGCGGGTGATGGAGTTGGTAAAAACCCGGCCGGGGAGAGCTTCGAAGGAGACCTGCGTCGGCAAGCCGTGGGTGATGAACGGCACTTCGGGCTCGGGCACAAAGACCTGGAGACGCAGGCGGCTGAAATCCATCAAGGTCAGCACCGCGGCGCTCTGCGCCGGCGTGCCGGAGGTGGCGGCGGGAATGAAGGCGCCGGGGTCCACGAACCGGGCTGTGACGACGCCGGAAAACGGGGCCACCAGGCGGGCATAATCGAGCAAGGTCCGGGTGCGTTGCAACCGGGCCTGGGCGACTTCCCAGACACCGCGCAGGTCATCCACCGTTTGGGGCACGACAAGGTCGGGTGATTTTTCCCGCGCCCCGGCCATCCGCTGATAATTGGTGCGAGCAACCGCGGTTTCTGCCTGGTATTGAATCTCGTCGGCCAGCAATTCGGGCACTTCGATCTCGCCCAGCAACTGGCCGGCCCGGACGGTATCGCCCTTGTCCACCCGGATCGTCTTGAGGTACCCGGAGACCTTGGCATAGAGCACGGCTTGCTGCCAGGCCAAGACCCGGAAGGTCGGCAGGGTGACGCTGCGGGCAATTTCGCCCCGTTCAGGGAGGATGGTTTGGACGCTGACCGGTGCTGGAGGCTTTGGGGTTTCTTCTCTCGCCGCAGGCTCGCATCCGCAGAGGATGGCCAGCCCGAAACCAGGGAAAAGGACGGTCGCCAACTGGGGAAAATCAATGCGCATAAGGGTGGTGATGGGCTCTAAGGCTCCGGCTGCGTTTCGCCGCCCCAGGCCGGCTCCGGCGTGAAGCCTTGCGGGTCGGTGGGGTCCAGCGAGGCGGAACGGCGATGGGCGCGCGCCTGGACCAACGCAAACACGGCCGGCAGGACCAGCAGGGTAGCTAGGGTAGCAGCCACAAGTCCGCCCACCACCGCCAGGCCCAGTGGGGCGGTTTGTTGCCCCCCTTCCCCCAAGCCCAAGGCCATAGGAAGCATGCCGGCGATCATGGCGGTGCTGGTCATGAGGATCGGCCGAAGCCGGCTGCGCGCGCCTTCAACCGCGGCCGCAACGGCAGTCGCACCCGCCAGTCGGCTGCGCTCGGCGAAGGTGACCAACAGGATGGCATTGGCCACCGCCACGCCGACCGCCATGATGGCACCCATGAAGGACTCGATGTTCAGGGTGGTTCGCGTCAACCACAACATGAGCACCACCCCGGCGACGACCGCGGGGGTCGTCGAAACGACCAGGAACGACAGCTTGAGGGATTGGAAATTGGCGGCGAGGAGAAGGAAGATGACGACCACCGCCAGGAGCAGGCCGTTGCGGAGGCCGTCCAGCATTTGGGTGAGGGGGATGATCTGGCCGCGAACCGTGACCGTGATGCCGGCGGGGGGCGGCCCTAGTTTCTCGATAGCCGCGCTGACCTGGGCAGCGACACGACCCAGGTCGGCTCCCGCCAGGTTGGCCGTCACGGTCACCATCCGCTGCATGTTGTAACGTTCGTACTGGCCGACGGCGGTGCTCTCGGTGACCTTGGCGACATTGCGGAGCAAGACCCCCTGGCCCTGGTGATCCAGCAGGGGGACGTTCTTGACCTGTTCCAGCGAGTTCATGCGCGCCTGGGGCACCTGGACTTGAACCTGGTAGGCCACACCGCTGTTGGGGTCGGCCCAGTAATTGGGCACCACAAACCGACTGGACGAGGTGGCGGTCACCAGCGCGCGCGACACCTCGGCCATTTTGACCCCCATGACTCCCGCCTTCTCCCGATCCACGTTCACGTCCACCGTCGGGTAATCCAAGGTTTGGCCGAACTGGAGGTCACGCAGGGAAGGGATGCGCTGGAGGGCGGAGCGGACCTGTTCGCCAAAGGCCTGGTCGGCAGCCAGATTTTGGCCGCTGATCGCGATCTCGATGGGGGTGGGGGAACCCAAGCTCATCACCCGGCTGACGATATCGCCGGGCTCGAACGAGAAAGTGACACCGGGTAGCTGCTCGGCGAAGACGCGCCGCAGGCGTTCCTTGACGGGCTCCAGGGGAATCCGAGCGCCCGACTTTAGCTGGATCTGGAGCACGCCTTCCTCGGGACCGCCATTCCAAAGGTAAACGAAGTTGATGGGGTAGGAAGCGCCATGCACGCCGAGGAACCCCAGCGTCATTTGCAGGTTCGTCGAACCGACCTCCTGTTGGATGAGGTCCAAGGCCCGCAGGGCCAATGCCTCGGTGGCCTCGAGTTGGGTGCCGGCGGGGGCGCGCAGCCGGAGCTGGATTTGGCCGGCATCGACTTTGGGAAAGATCTCGGAGCCCAGCCGCCGGCCCGGCACCAGGATGGCCGCCCCGGCGAGCCCCAGGTAAGCTCCAACCACCAACCAGCGTGCTCGAACCAGTTTTTGTCCCAGCGAGCCATAACGTTGCTGAAAGCGGGCAAACCGTCCCTCGGCTGCCGGATGCCCGGTGGCGGCGGTCGCGTGCCGACGCAAGAACCAGACGGACAGGATGGGGACCAGGGTGCTCGACAACAGATAAGAGGTTACCATGGCGAAACCGACCGCCAGCGAGAGCGGCACGAACATCGCTTTGGCGGCGCCCGTCATAAAGAGGGTTGGACTGAAGATCGCCAGGATGCACAGCATGGCCAACCATCGCGGGCCAGTAGTTTCCGTGGTGGCCTCCAAGGCCGCCCGTCCGATGGAACGGCCCCGCAACAAATGGGCATGAATGTTCTCGATCGAGACCGCCGCCTCATCGACCAGGATACCCACGGCCAAAGCCAGGCCGCCGAGGGTCATCACGTTGATGGTCTGGCCGGTCAGCCAGAGGGCCAAGGCCGAGCCCATCAAGGAGAGCGGGATGTTGATGACGACAATCAAGGCGCTGCGCCAGTCGCGCAGAAACCACAGCACCATCAAACCGGTGAGCACCGCGCCCAGACCCCCCTCGAGCACCAGCCCGCCGATCGCTCGCGTGACATAGGGGGACTGATCAAAATCATAAGTCACTTTCACGTCGGACGGCAACACGGCTTGGAATTTCGGCAGGCTGGCCTTGACCAGGTTGACCACGGAAAGGGTGGAGGCTGTGGAGCGCTTGGTCACCGGGATATAGACGGTGCGCCGGCCGTTGACCAACGCGTAACTGGTCACGATGTCGGAGCCGTCAACGACTTGCCCCACATCGCGCACGAAGACCGTCGGGAAGACCCCGGGACGAATGGGCACGGCCTCGAGGTCTTTGATGCCGCGGGCAACGGCGTTAAGCGGGACCATGGGGTACTTGCCGTTAAGGGACAGATTGCCGGAAGGGCTGATCAGGTTGGCGGCGGTCACGGCGGCCACCACCTCGTCCGGGGACATGCGGTAAGCGCGCAGCCGTTCGGGTTTCAAGTTGATGACGATGCTGCGCGCACTGCCACCAAATGGAGGCGGCGCCGAGACGCCCGGCAGGGTTGCGAACAAGGGCCGCACGCGATTCAAGGCGAGGTCTTGCATTTCGCCCACCGTCCGGCTGGCGCTCGAAAACACCAGGTTGCCCACCGGGACGCTGCCGGCGTCGAAACGCATGACAAAGGGCGGGACGGTGCCGGGAGGCATGAAGGCGCGGGCGCGATTGACATAGGCGACGGTCTCGGACATGGCCTGGGACATGTCGGTACCAGGATGGAACTGCAGTTTGAGGAGGGCTGCGCCCTGGATGGATTTCGACTCGACGTGCTCGATCCCGGTTAGGTAGAGAAAGTGGTATTCGTAGTAATAGGTGAGGTATCCCTCCATTTGGGCCGGGTCCATGCCCCCGAAGGGCTGTGCCACGTAAATGGTCGGGATGCCCAGGGTCGGGAAGATGTCGCGGGGCATCTGACGAACCCCCAGCCCCGCCCCCAAGGCCAGGGCAATCACCGCCACCAGCACCGTAAAGGGCCGTCGCAGAGCAAACTGGACCAGGTTCATCAATGTTCTTCGCGCAAATCCACTCGGAAATATCGGGTCGTTGAGTTAATAGGTATGCCAGCAAAGGCCGCCTGTCAAACCCGCAAGTGGCACTAGATAATTTGCAAAATTATGGAACCTGTTCCACAGTGAACGGAGCCGCAGGCGCGCCGGGAGACGATCGATTTCACCCCACGCACCCGGCGGTTACAGACGATCGATCATGACCAAAGCGCTTTCACAACCGCAGCCCACGAGCAGCCCGGTGGCCGAGGAGACCACCGTGGGGAATTACTTTGTCTCGAATTATCCGCCGTTCTCGTTCTGGCAGCCGGAACGGGCGGAGGAGGCGCGGCAGGCGTTGGATCGCCCCCCGGCGCCTGGCACCCCGCTGGGCCTCTATCTCCATATCCCCTTCTGCCGCAAGCGCTGCCATTTTTGCTATTTCCGGGTCTATACCGACAAGGACGCCACGGCGATCAAGGGTTACCTGGACCTGGCGATTCGCGAATTGGAGCTTTATTCGGCCCGCAAATTCATCGGGGGGCGCAAGCCGCAATTCATTTATTTCGGCGGCGGCACGCCCTCGTTTTTGTCCGAATCACAGCTCCTGCATCTGACCGGTCAAATGAAGGCGCTGCTGCCTTGGGACGAGGCCGAGGAGGTCACCTTTGAATGCGAGCCGGGGACGCTCACGGATCACAAGCTGAAGACCATCCGCGAGGTGGGGGTGACGCGGCTGAGCCTGGGGGTGGAGAATTTCAGCGACCACATTCTGGATATTAACGGCCGGGCGCATCGCTCGAAGGAGATTCACCGCGCCTACCAGTTTGCCCGGGAACTGGACTTTCCTCAAATCAACATTGATTTGATCGCGGGCATGGTGGAGGAAACGGAGGAGAATTGGCGGGAGTGTGTGCGGCGGACCATCGAGCTGGCGCCCGATAGCGTCACCATTTACCAGATGGAGGTGCCCTACAACACGGACATCTACAAGGAGATGAAGGCGCAGGGGAAACTGGTCGCGCCCGTGGCGGATTGGCAGACGAAGCGCCAGTGGGTGCGTTACGCCTTCGCCGAGCTGGAACAGGCCGGGTATGGGATCGCCAGTGGGTACACGGCGGTCAAGAATAGCGGGAACACGCGATTCATCTACCGGGACAGCTTGTGGCGCGGGTCGGATTTGATTGGCCTGGGGGTGGCGTCGTTTTCGCACGTGGGCGGAACGCACTTTCAGAATCAGCATGATTTCGAGCCGTATCTGACGATGCTGCGGCAGGGGCAGTTGCCGATCCACCGGGCACTGACGCCGACCAGCGAAGAGCGGATGATTCGAGAGCTGGCCCTGCAATTCAAGCTAGGTCGCATCAGCCGGGCCTATTTTCAGAACAAATTCGGCGTGGATGTGCTGACGCGGTTTGCGGAACCACTGGCGCGGCTGCAATCGTGGGGCACGCTGGCCGTCGAGGGGGATTGGCTCCAATTGACGCGGGACGGACTGCTGCAAGTGGATCGGCTGGTGCATGAGTTTTTCCTGCCGGAGCATCGCACGGCACGCTACGCGTGATGATCGGGAGCGCCCAACCTTTGACCGCCTTCAGGACCGCTACGGTGGGGACCCTGTCCACCGCCAGCCTGGGAGAGGAGCCGGCGCCGCCGTGGGTGGGGTTGCTCGAGCGGTTCTATACGCGGGGCGGCCTGCCCCTGCCCTTGGTAAGCCAACTTCGAGGGGAGCAGGTGCCGGAGCCCTACCGGCAATTACTGGTGCATTCGCGCGACATGACCCCCACGCTGGAGGCGTTTCACGGCAGGAAACTGGTCATCACCGTGTTGAGCCGGGAGCGCGATCAGGAGTCCTACCTGCGCGAGGTGCTGCTCCGACCCGCCACGGAAGAACGGCCGGTCGAGTATGGGGTAATCCACATCTTTCTGGACAAGCTCCCAACCACGGCGCGGCAGGCGGTGCTGGCCGAAGAGCGGCCCTTTGGGGATATCCTGCAAACCGAAGGCGTTGGACACCTAAGCTGGCCGCAGTCCTTTTTCCAGATCGAGGCGGACGCTCATATGGGCCGAGTGCTGGGGGTGAGGCCTCCAGCCAGGCTTTATGGGCGGCGAAACGTCCTGGTGGACGGTGCGCGCCGGTTACTGGCGGAAGTCATTGAGGTGCTGCCGCCCGTGGATAAGTAGTTTGAACCAAATGAATAGATCCTTCGACACTATAGTGATTGGCGCCGGCCCGGCCGGCTCGGCAGCCGCCGCGATTCTGGCCGAACACGGACGGCGGGTGGTCGTGCTCGAACGCGAGAAGTTCCCGCGCTATCACATCGGCGAGTCACTGCTGCCCTTCACCTGCTATCCGCTCCAGCGGTTGGGGCTGCTGGACCGGATGCGGCAATCCGAGTTCGTGAAGAAGTACAGCGTGCAGTTCGTTTCCCCGTCGGGCAAGGCCTCCCAGCCGTTTTATTTTTCGGAGCGCTACGAACCGACGGTGGCGCAGACGTGGCAGGTGCTGCGCTCGGAGTTTGACCTGATGCTGATGGAAAACGCGCGAAGCAAGGGGGCCGAGGTCCTGGAGGAAACCACGGTGCAGGGACTGATCCAGGAGGAGGGACGCACGGTGGGGGTGCGAGCCCAGACTCGCGGCGGGGAAGTCGTCGAGTTTCGCGCGCCGATGACGCTGGATTGCTCGGGACGAGACGCCCTGGCACCGACGCGCCTCAACTGGCGCATCCGGGAACCTAAACTCAACAAGGTGGCGGTTTGGACCTATTATCGCGGCGCCAAACGCGACCCGGGCCAGGATGGGGGCGCCACCACGGTCGCCTATGTTCCCGAGAAGGGCTGGTTCTGGTACATTCCCCAGCATCGCGACATGATCAGCGTGGGGGTGGTAGCCGAGGGGAAATATCTCAGCCGCGATGGCATCCGCGAGCCCAAAGACATCTTCCACCGGGAGGTGGAGCAAAACGTCTGGATCAAGGAGCATCTTTCACACGGCGTCCAGACGGGTTCGTATCACATCATCAGCGAGTATTCCTGGAGGTCGCGTTACTGCGCGGCGGACGGGCTGCTGCTGGCGGGTGACTCGTTCGGGTTTCTCGACCCGGTGTTCTCCTCCGGCGTGATGTTGGCGCTGAAAAGCGGCGTGCTGGCGGCTGACGCCATCCACGCGGCCTTAGAGGCGGGAGACTGCTCGGCGGCGCGATTTACCGACTACAGCACGATGATGCGCGAGGGCTTGGAGAACATGCGCAAACTGGTGTATGCCTTTTACGACGAGCGCTTCAGCTTCCGCGCCTTAACCAACAAACACCCCTTCGCGATCGGGGACGTGACTGATTGCCTGTCGGGCGATGTGAACAAGGACTTTTCGAAACTGTACGCGGCGGTCGCTGAGACCGTCGAAGTTCCCGAACCGCTGCCTTACGGGGCACCGCTGCTCCGCGAACCCAGCGTGGTCACCTAATTCGCCATGCCCTGCCAATTCGAAGTCACCCGCCGCGTCGAGTTTTCCGAAACCGACATGGCGGGGATCATGCACTTCTCGAACTACTTTCGGTTTATGGAGACGGCCGAGAGCGGATTCTTCCGCTCGATCGGCCTGTCGGTGGTCCTCTCGCGCAGTGGGTTGGCCGTGGGGCTTCCCCGAGTGCACGCGGAGTGCGATTACCAGGCCCCGTTGCGCTTCGAGGACGAAGTGCTGGTCCGGCTGTTAGTGGAGAAAAAGAGCGCGCGCAGTTTGTCCTACCAATTCCGTTTCTATCGCCTGAACGGATCCGCGCGGCAACTGGTCGCGCGCGGCCGGGTCACGGCGGTTTGCACGGCGCGCCAGCCAGATGGGTCACTCAAGGCCGTGGCCCTGCCGCAGGCCGTGGCGGACCAGATCCAAGTGGCGCCAGCCGAGTTGCTGGCTCAGGACTCGCGGGGGCCGGAACGGCCCGCCTCCGTTTCGCCGGCAAGGGCTTCGCACCCTCAAGCGCCGGCGACCCTCCGCCCGAAGCACCAGCCTGCCGTTCGCCGAACCAGGCCCACCAACCGCCTTCCGCTTTAGCATGCCCCCGATCCCAATGACACTATGAACCAAATTGCCGCTTCCAATTCCCAAAGCCACACCTGGCTGATTTTCTCACTGATGACCGTGGGTTGCTGGGGCCTCTACGGGGCCTTCCTCCACAGCGGCCAACTCGGCATGAACGACCCGGTGCATGGCCGGTACAAAGCCTTCCTGTTCGTGGGTCTGGCCTATTTCCTCACGGCGGTGCTCGCGCCCTTGGCGATGCTCCTCATCAAAGGGGCGACCTGGAGTTTCACCGCGCGAGGAGCCGGTTGGTCGCTGTTGGCGGGCATCGTTGGCGCCGCGGGCGCCTTCAGCGTGTTGCTGGCCTTTGGGTCGAAAGGCACCCCAGCAGTGGTCATGTCCATCGTCTTTGCCGGGGCGCCCGTGGTGAACGCCGTTTATGTCCTCGCGCTTAATCCGCCGGCGGGCGGCTGGCAAAAACTCCCCCTGCCCTTCGTGCTCGGGATCGTCCTGGCCGCCGTGGGCGGTTGCTTGGTGACCCTCTATAAGCCGGCCCCGGCAACCCCGGTCGGCAAACCGGCTGCGGCCTTTTCCGTTCCCACCGTGACGGGGAACGTGGCTGGACAGTCACTCTGACCCAGCATAGACGCCTTAGCTCTCGTGCAATCTCCTACCCAGCCCTTTGGTTCCGAGGCCGACAGCCCCCCGGCGAATCCCTTTCCCGATTGGCCCCAGATCCAGCGGTTACAACTCCGAAAGCTCGACGCGCTGCTGGCGGCGATCCTCCCCACCAACCCTTTTTACGCCCGAAAACTGGCGGCCTGCGGCGAAAGACTCTCGTTTGACACGCTGGCGGATTACTCGACGACCGTCCCGACGACCACACGGCATGAAATCGTCAAGGACCGGATAGCCAACCCGCCGTATGGGACGGGGCTGACTTTTCCCCCAGAGGCCTACGCGCGCTGTCACCAAACCAGCGGGACGACGTTGATGCCGGTTCGGTGGCTGGACACCCAGGAGAGTTGGAGTCACCTGGTGAACAACTGGGTGCAGATCCTCGGAGCGGCGGGTGCCACGAAACAGGACCGTTTCTTCTTCGCGTTCTCCTTCGGGCCCTTTCTGGGGTTTTGGTCCGCGCTGGATGCCGTGCATCGGCTCGGCTATTTTTGTTTTCCCGGTGGGTCCATGACCAGCCTGGCGCGGTTGCAGGCGATTTTGGACAATCGCATCACGGCGCTCTGCTGCACGCCGACTTATGCCCTGCACCTGGGGGAGTTGGCGCGCGAGAAGAAGCTCGATTTGACGCAAAGCCGGGTTCGCCTGATTATTGTCGCGGGGGAGGCCGGGGGCAGCGTGCCGGCCACCCGTGGGCGCATCGAGCAACTCTGGCCGGGAGCGCGGGTATTCGACCATCACGGCATGACCGAAGTCGGGCCGGTAACCTATCAATGTCCCGCTGGTCCAGGAGTGCTGCATGTCTTGGAGTCGGCTTACGTTGCGGAAGTGCGCGATCCGCACACGGGTGCGCCGACGCCGCCGGGGGCAACCGGAGAACTGGTGCTGACTACGCTCGATCGAATTGGCTCACCGTTGCTGAGGTATCGCACCGGGGACCTGGTGAAGCCCAGAGCGCGCGGTGTGTGCGCTTGCGGCCGGCATGAACTGGCGCTGGCGGGGGGCATCCTCGGGCGGAGCGACGACATGGTGGTGGTCCGTGGAGTCAATGTCTATCCCGGCCTGGTAGAGGAGGTGGTGCGCGCCCATCGCGAGGTGAGTGAATACCGCGTGCAACTCGATTGCCGCAATGCGATGGCCGAACTGGCCGTCGAAGTGGAACCCGCCAAAGACTGCCCCGATACTACCGGTGTGCAAGCCCGCCTCGAACAGTCATTCCAGACCGCCCTGCACCTACGCGTGCCCGTTCGGGTTCTCCCGCCGGGTTCCCTGCCCCGTTTCGAGATGAAGGCGTTTCGCTGGGTGCGAAGAACGGAGTGAGCTACTGCAAGCGGAGCCGGTAAAAGCCTCCCGGACCCGCCTGCGGGGCATTGGTCCAGGCGGACCCGCTAATCGGCCCCCCAACGGTGGTCCACTGGGCCGGGGCGAGCGTCGGACTAAACTGGACATAGACGCCGTCTGAGGTGCCGTTCCAAAGCAACACGAAGGAGCCATCTGGGTTTTGGTAGGCGGCGCTGATCCTGGGCACATCCAGATTGAAGGGCCAGGAACTGGTGCTGAACACCGCCGCATTGGTGGCGCTGCTAATGCGGATGGAATAGTCGTTGCCCGGAAGGAGGTCAAACCCAATGGGCCACAGATAGGCGCCCGTGCTGGGGGTGGTGGCAAGCGACTTAAGAAAGACACCGCTCTTGTAGAGGTCGATGATCACGTTTTCCGCCAGATCGTCGTGCCATTGGACGAAGTACTTCAGCCCCCGCTGCCAGGCCTCCCCACCGCTGGGCACGGTCACGGTGATCAGGGGCGGGAACGTTTGGAAGGCACTGACGGCCCAGTCGCTTTCACCGCCGTCGTTGACCGTCTTAACGCGATAGAAATACGGGGTATTGGGCGCGGCATTGCTCCAGACCGTAAAGGCAACGGTTTGGCCCGAGAGGTCCAGGACCGGGTTGGCGAAGTCCGGGGTGGTGGCGATTTGGAGGTCATACGACCGGGCCAGTCCTTGAGGGGACCAGGAGAGCCAGATGGGCAATTCCTGGTTAACCGAATAGACCATACCGGCCACGGCGGGACCGGGACCAATGACCTCCTGGGTCTGAATCCCCGGGTAGTTCTGGACCTGGGCCAGCAGCGGTTGGTTGGGGAGGTCAGCCACGTCTGGATAACCGAAAATGAACTCGCCGAGCTGGTCGAGCGGGCTGGACATGGTGGTCGTCGCCTCCAGCTTCCTGGTGACCCAATTATAATCGGTTGCCTGGGGCAGGAACAGTCCCTGACCCGTCTGCGGACGGAAATAGACCGTGAGGTTGGCGGGGTTGGTAAAACCGAAGCTCCCGGCATCAAACTCGAGTTGGGCGCTCAATCCGGCCATGCCCCAGTCGGTCAGGCTCACCCGCAGGGGCAGCACGCGGGGCGCCTTGCCCTGGAACTGCGGGTTCACCGGAGCGTAGGGTTCGCGGGTCACGTCCAATTCGCTGTAACCGCCACCGCCGTCGAGAACGGTCATGGAAACGCCAGTCGGGTCAAAGTCATAGCTGTTGCCGCTGGCCACCTGGTAGACCGAACCGACGGTAGCCTGGGAGTCCGGTGGGTAAACAAAGCGGAAGGCTCGGTAACTGGTCATTTTCGGGTCATTGAAGGCCAATTGGAAGACCAGTCGGCCATCGGAAGTGACTTCGCTGCAGGCTGGGATCCACTGGTTGGTGACGCCGCCGATGCCGGGCATGACGTCGGCGCCGCCCCAACCGATGAAGGTATTGCCGTTGGGCAACCGCTGGGCGGTGCCGTAATGCCAGGCGTAATAATTGGTGGGAGAGGTGTAGCTCCAAACGAGGGTGGCGATTTTATTGACCTCGTCCAGCTTGTATTCGTAAACCTTCGAGGGGCGAGTGGCCTGCTGGTCCGCATTGCAGTAGATGAGGATGTCGCCGTTATCCAATCGGTTCAGGGTATGGCCGGAGAAATTGCCCAGGGCCAGGAGCGGGTTGACGTCCACGAATGAAAACTGATTAGCGGGTCCTCCTAGACGCCACATGATCTGGCCCGTCTGTCGATTGATCTTCCAAACATCCATCCCGAAGTTCGAGACCAGGAGATTTCCATCGGTGTCCATGAAGACCGTGTTGAGGTGAAAGGCATCGATGACCGGGTTCTTGGCCGCGCTATTCGTAAAGGCAGTGGGGGGGAAGTAGGTGGGGATGGTGAAATGGTCCCAGCTCCGCCATTGAAACACGACGTTGCGGTTCCCATCCAGTTCCTGAATCACCGCTCCGGCAATGAGGGCGTTGGGGTACCCGCCTACGACGTATTTGCTGGCGTCCGTTTGGGTCCTGTAATAGCCCTGCAAGAGCACATGCCCATTGGGGAGCATCTGGAAATCGTGTCCATCGGCCACATACCCGTTGCCCGCCGTGATCGATTCCTCGGGCTCGTAGTTGTTATCCAGGATCTGGTGGGTGCAATCGCCGCCGCCAGTCCACGAATGGGTGTGGTAAATATTGGCATAATGCAGCAGGCCGTTGGGGAGCGGACGGAAATCGTAGGTGTCATTGGTGACGCTCTGGTACCACACCGGGGTGCCATCGTTCTGCAAGATCATCACGTAATAACCCCCGTTGGTCGAGGAATCGGTGACCTCCAGAAAAATGTAACCGTCACTCACCGCGTTGGTGTCACAGGTGGTGACGGTCAGGCCGGGAAAGTCAGGGGGCAGTTGGGCATTGACCTGCATGACCGCAGTGAGCGCGGTCAGCAGCATAGCCCGCATCAAGAACCATTGATTGTTCTGCATAGCGCTGATCTCTCCTATTTCAGCAGCGAACGGACCGGTCTGGCCGCACCCTATTGCGTCACGACGCGGTAATAGCGGCCGGGTAGACTGTAGAATCCACTGTCGATGAAGGTAAACTCCCCATTCCGATTATCACTTTCCGACGGCTCTCCGAGGGTTTCCCAGTTCACCAAGTCGGTGGAAGCCTGGATAACGTAGGTTCTGGTGTCGTCCGCTGAAAAGTTCAGGCAGGGACCCACGGTCAGAGCACTCACGGTCAAGTCCCCTACGGGTGCTGCGGGATGCCCATAGAGGTCCGAGATTCGATGGCAGCGGTAAACGCTGAGGTCTTTGTAGGCGGAGTAGGTGTTCGTAAACAGGTTAATGGCGAGGTCGAAGACAATCTGAGGCACTGCCTCATGGGTCACCTCGGTGAGTCGCACCATGGTCGCGCTCGATCCGTAGGGGCTGGGGGCCACTCCGTTGACATACTCCACATTGGCGAAATTGATCAACACGTTCCCGGTCTGGGGCTCGGGTTCGGCGTTGCCTTCGTGGTCGGTGAAGATGCGCTGGGCTACATTGGTTCTTCCGTAATCCCAGACCTGGGACACCGTCATGTTCGTGGTGTTGATGCTGTATTCCACCGCACGGCTGTAATTGGTTGAGTTGGGGACGCTGGTGGCAAACGGACTGGCCCGGTAGTTTCCGTTGTCGTACATGAGCAAAGTCCCCTGGGGGGTAATGACCGGCGAATGCTGGCCGTACGACCACACAAAAGGGGTGCCGACGGGCTTCAGCAGATAGCGCTGCCAGGCGGTGCCCCAGTTGTTGGTCGGGCCGAGAATCCAGCGAAGCTGCCCCGTCGAGCGTGAGATTTTGACGACGGCATTCTGGTGGCGCAACGAGACGATGAGGGAGTTGTCGCTCGGGTCCTCTAGGATCGTGTTAGCGTGCTCCGAGTCCCACCCCCCGGTGATTTTCACGATGAGATAGCTGATCCGCTTGGGGTCGAGTTGGGTAATTGGGCTCCAGGTGTTGAGGACTGCGGAATTGGTGGCGGAGATTTCGACCACTTTTTGATAGACAATCGCGGCATTGGCCACAGGCGCATTCGAGATCGTCATGCTCGTCGGGTAATTGTTGACTGTCTCAATCGCATCAGTCAGGTACAGAATGGTCCCGTGACTGGTGGGCAGTCCTTCGTGCTCATTGATAGGCATGTTGGTCGGGACCAACCACGATTTGACGGTTTGTCCGAGGAGGTTCAGCTCCACGAAGTTCGTGGTCCAAGGCATGAACAGATCCCCATTACCAAGCTGCCGAATATCCAAGGTCGAGGGCACCACGCTGTACCAAACCACCTGGCCCGAGTTGTCCACAATGATTCCGTACCACAAGACCCCGCCATGGATCTGGAGCATGAACAGGGTGTAGCCGGGTTCCATCCTGGAGGGCTCGCCATGCAGCAGGGTGAAACTGGGGAAGTTGGTCGGTAAGGGACTGGTGATAAAGGCCAGGGACTGAGTGGCGGTGGTCTGGTTCCACTGCCGGTCATAAACCGTGACAGTGAGCTGGTTGGTTCGGGCGGGCTTGAACCCAAAAAGAGGGACCGAATGGGCCGTGGAATAATCGAAAAAGCGGCGGGTCCAGACGCTCGATCCATCGTTGACCGTTACGCTCACCCTGGAGGGTTCATCGGTACTGAGTTGCAGAACTCCGGCGAGCGGGGCGTTAGAGACCTGGACGAAAGCGGGCGCCGAAAGAATGGTCAGCGCGGGGGAGGAGGTCGCAAGCAACCACACCACGGCCGTCACCAACAGGGCCAACACTTTGGGGGCGAATAAGTTCCGCAACAACCCATGCGCTGTCGTCGGCACGGAGGGCGAGGCGGCGCGGCTGCCGCCGGGCAGGGCTGCCATAGGCACGACCAGCAAATCGATTGATTGAAGACAGGGGTCTGCCGCAGTTTTCTGGTCCATAAAGTCGTTTTCCCTGGAGGATGCACCCTAAGTCGGAGGGGGTGATTCGCCAAGCGTGGTGAGGCGAAATAGAATCTCCCGTCCCGGCGGGCACCCCGCAAGGCACGCAAACCACGACCGAGGTTCCCGAAGGAACCGGTCTGGCCATCTCCCCGCCTCCTGAGCCTGTGCCTGGTAGGCGTAGGCGTAGCGTTACGCACGAGTTCGTAGTCACATCCTAACCTCACCCCAGACGCGGTGAGCAAATGATCGGTTACACCAAAGTAGCAAGAAAACTGCCCGCCGTATTTGAGCCGGCTGGGGAACAAGTGTGGGAGATGGAAAGACGCCGGCGCGGCGGCCATTCGATGGCGCAAGGGGCGTCCCAGGAGGGGGACATCGGCTCTAGTCTGGACCATTTGATAAAAACAATCCATTTGCAATATCACGATTTATCATCGAGTGTGCTGAGGCCATTTCTGCAGGACGTTAGGACTTTTTTTGCTGGGTCAGGCGACTCGGCCTAACGTTTGGTGGACGACGCACCGCAACGCGGCGCTGGTGGGTGGCAGCTTATAGTCAATGATATCACACATGCATGAACAGCTTTCGGGCGGGGTTATGAGTCGCGGCGCAAGCCATTCTGGCGCAGTACGTTGGGCATTGTGCCTCTTAGGTTTGGCGGCGCTATTGGGGCGTCCGGCGACCGGGAATGGGGCGCGGGGATGGTTGAGTTGGCGCGGGCCGGAGCAAAGTGGAGTTTCGCGTGAAACGGGGTTGCCGGACAAGGTCTCGGCTGAGAACGCCCTCTGGGTGGCGGATTTTCCAGGACAATCCGCGCCGGTGATCGCGGACGGCAAGCTCTATGCCATGGGCTACCTGGGCAAAGGCCCGGATTTGCAGGAAGGGGTGGCCTGCTTCGACGCGGCGACCGGCAAGAAGCTGTGGCAAAAGCTCTATAACGATTACCTGAGCGATACCGTTTATCTTCGGTATGCCACCGCGAGTCCAGCCATCGACCCGGAGACAGGGACGATCTATATGCAGGGCACGCAGGGCATACTCGCGGCTTTCACCCCCGAGGGGGAGACGCGATGGCAGCATTCGCTGATGGAAGAGTTCGGACGGCTGACCTTTCCGAACAGCCGCACCGCATCGCCAGCTATTGACGGAGATTTGGTGATCACCCGCGGAATCACGGCCAACTGGGGGGCACAGGGTCCCGCGGGTGACCGTTTTTATGCGTTTGACAAGAAAAACGGGGCGCTGGTTTGGGCCTCCAGTCCCGCCGGCCCGCCCAAGGACAACTCTTTTTCCCATCCTCAATTCGGGTGGTACCAAGGGAAACGAGTTTTTTTCGCGGCGGCAGGCGATGGCAGCGTGGTGTGCGTGAACGCGCGCACGGGTGATCCGTTGTGGCGGGTGAATCTCTTCCGCGCCGGCATCAATGCCACGGTGCTGGTTCACAACAACGATAAGGTGATCGCCATCTACGGGACGCCCTACGAACTGGGCCAAATGGTGGCGCTCAGGCTCCCGGAGGTGCTCCCCGCCAGCCCCACCGCCGGCCCGGTAGTGCTGGACCGTAAACAACTCGAGCTTTGGGCGGACGACATTTCTTCCTCGACCAGTTCGCCGATCCTGGTTGGTGACCGGATCTACAACGTGGCCGAGAAGGGCGATTTTTGCGCGGTCGACGCCAAGACCGGTGCGGTGCTCTGGAAACTCAAGGTTGGCATTGAGCAACGCAATTCCTGCCCGTTGTTTGCCGACGGCAAACTTTACGTGCCGATCCTGGATGACCCCGACACCAAGACCGCCGGGCAGTCGGACGCCGGGACCAAGGGCGGCTTATATGTCATTCGGCCAGGCGACAAGGAAGGCGAAGTGATTTGCCACACGGAACTCGATGGCCGCTGTTTCGGGACGCCGGTCGCCTGCGGCGGGAGGCTCTATCTCCAGACCACGCGGCATCTTTATTGCTGGGGAAGCAAGGAGGGTACCCCGGGGTCACCGGCAGTCGCGGAAGAGCGTCCCTGGCCCAAGGCGGGCAAGGCCACCCAACTCCAGGTTATCCCTTCCGAGGTGCTCATACACCCCGGGGAAAAAGTGACGTTCCATGTTCGTTCGCTGGACGCCAACGGCTTCACAGTCGAGGATTCCATCGCGTCCAGCCAAGTGAAATGGGCGAGCTACATCCCCCCGACGGCCAAAGTGAAGGCGACGTTGAAAGGTGCTTTCAACAGCCAGGGCGAGTTGGTGGCAGCCCCCGAGCCGGTCGGGTCGGCCGGTGCATTTGAGGCCACGCTGGGCGATTTGAAAGGCTACCTTCGCGCCCGTGTCATGCCAAACCTCCCGCTTCAGGAAAACTTCGAGTCGGCCACGCTCACGGAGACCAACCTCGAAGGCACCGCCTTTGCTTATCCGCCGCTTTCGTGGATTGGCGCCCGGTTCAAGTTCGACGTGAGGGCCAAGGAGGACGGCAAGGTCCTCGCCAAGACGACCGATAACCGGTTCTTCCAGCGCGCCACCGTTTTCATCGGGACACCCGAGATGAAACACTACACCATCCAGGCGGATGTGATGAGCGACGGCAACCGGCGCAAGATGTCCGAGGTGGGGGTGATCAACCAGCACTACCTGATTCTGCTCAAAGGCAACGAGCAAAAACTCGAGGTCAACTCGAACCAGGAACGGCTGCGGGTCGGCACCGACTTCAAGTGGTCGCCCAACGCCTGGTATCGACTCAAGGCCCGGGTGGACGTGAACCCTGATGGCTCGGGGATGGTGCGCGCCAAGGCCTGGCCGCGCGCCGAAGCCGAACCCGCCGAGTGGACCCTGGAGGTCCCGCATCAAACGGCGCACACGTCCGGCTCGCCCGGCTTGTTCGGCTTTTCGCCTCAGGACATGCGCGTCTCGATCGACAACGTGGCCGTGACCCCCAACTGAACATCATCACTCCAACATGAAGCATCTGTCTGCCTTAACCCCAGTGCTGTTCACTTTCCTGGCCTGTTCGCTGCCAGTTCCCGCCCAGGATTGGCCCCAATGGGGCGGAACTCCGGGACGCAACATGTATTCTCCCCTGAAGGGTCTCCCCGACCACTTCACCACGGACAAATCCACCGAGATCAAAATCAAGCTCGGCACCGAGGAGATCGATCGCTCGAACCTCGCGAACCTTCGGTGGCTGGCCAAGCTGGGCTCGCAGAGCTACGGCAATGTGACGGTGGCGCATGGCCGGGTCTTCATCGGGACCAACAACGAGAACCCGCGCGACCCGAGGCATCAGGGGGACCGCAGCATTCTGATGTGCCTGGATGAGAACACGGGCGAGCTTGTTTGGCAGCAAGTGGTGCCGAAGTTGGCCTCCGGCAAAGTCAACGACTGGGAAAGCCTCGGTCTGCTCTCGTCGCCCACCATCGAGAACGACCGCGTGTATGTCGTGAGCAGCCGGTGCGAAGTGTTGTGCCTGGACGTCAACGGCATGGCCAACGGCAATGACGGGCCGTTTAAAGACGAGGCCAAGTACGTGGTGAAGGACGTTATTCTCGATAAAGGTAAGCCCACCGAGCGGCCGGCGCCCCCCATGGAACCCGGGCCCAAGGACGGGGACATTATCTGGCGCTACGACATGATCGATGAGCTCGGCGTGTTCCCCCATAACGCCTCCGATGGCGCGCCGCTCATCATTGGGGACATCGTTTATGTCAACACCTCGAATGGGCAGGACTGGACCCATTCGAACATTCCGTCGCCCAAGGCCCCTAGTCTCATCGCCCTCAACAAACGCACCGGTGAGTTTCTCGGCGAGGACGATGCGAACGTAGGCCCGCATATCTTCCACGGTCTCTGGAGTTCCCCGTCCACCGGCACGGTTAACGGGCGCCAGCTCATTATCTACGGCGGCGGCGATGGCATCTGTTATGCCTTCGATCCCAAGCCCGTGAAAGAGGGTGACAGCAGTTACCTCAAGAAGGTGTGGTGGTATGATTGCAATCCGCCGGAACGAAGGAAGTTTCAATACCCGGACGCACAGGGGCCGAGCGAGATTAACGCCACGCCCGTCCTGTGGAAAAACCGCGTCTATGTCGCCGTTGGGCAGGACCCCGAGCACGGCGAGGGTGTAGGCAATCTGACATGCCTGGATGCCACCCAGAAGGGGGACATCACGAAGACCGGGAAGATCTGGTCCTACGACAAGATTCACCGGAGCATCTCGACGGTCTCCATTACGCCGGAGGGCTTGTTGTTCGTGGGCGATTTTTCGGGTTTTGTGCATTGCTTTGACGCCGAGACCGGCCAGCTTTATTGGACCCACGATCTCAAGGCGCACATCTGGGGTTCGACCCTCGCGGCGGACGGCAAGGTCTATGTGGGTGACGAAGACGGAAACCTGACGGTGTTCCAGGCAGCCAAGGAGAAGAAGGTGTTGAGCCAGACTAACCTGGGAGCGCCCGTCTACTCGACCCCCGTGGCCGCCAACGGCGCGCTCTACATCGCTTCGAACACGCACCTGTTCTCGTTTTCCGCCAACCCAACCCCCTCGGCAAATCTGAAACCCTAAATGAAATCCCTCAAGGTAGTAGTCCTGACCCTCATGGTGGTCTTGGTGTATATCCTGCACCAGGATTTCTGGAACTGGAAAAAGGCCGAGCCTTTGGTGTTCGGTTTTCTCCCCATCGGACTCGCGTACCAGGCCGGGTATTCACTGCTGGCGGCGATAACGATGGCGATCCTGGTCAAGTTCGCCTGGCCCAAACACCTGGAAGACCTGGACCCGCCGTCTGATACCTAATTCACGCCATGGTTTCTGTCATTGTCATTCTGCTTTACCTGGTGGTGATTGCCTTCATCGGCAGCATCGCCTACCGCCGCGGCAAGTCCAACACGGAAGATTTCTTCCTCGCCAACCGATCGGTGGGCGAGATGGTTTTCTTCCTCTCGCTGTTCGCGACGAACATGACCGCCTTTGCCATTCTGGGCAGTTCCGGCCAAGCCTACCGTCAGGGGATCGGGATCTACGGATTAATGGCCTCCTCCTCGGGGTTAGTCATCCCGTTAACGATCTTCTTCATCGGCACCCGCCTCTGGGCGCTGGGGAAACGCTTCGGGCATCAAACCCAGGTCGCCTTCTTCCGCGACCGTTGGGAATGTGACAGCATTGGAACGGTGATCTTCGCTGTCTGCGCGGTAATGCTCGTGCCCTACATGATCATCAGCATCATGGGCGGTGGCACCGTGCTGGCGCAACTTTCCAACAGTGGTGGCGCCGACTCGCCACTTATCCCCTATTGGCTCGGTTGTGCCATCGTGGCGGTGGTGGTCACGCTCGGGGTTTTCCTCGGCGGCATGCGCGGCACCGTCTGGGTGAACATCCTGCAAACCACCCTCTTCCTGCTGTTCGGCGCGGTAGCGGTAGCGACGATCAGCCACGCCCTGCCCGGCGGTTTTGCCGATTACATTTCGAAGCTGGCGGGTGACCCCAAGACCCGTTTTCTGGTGACGCGGGAGAAGATGCCCCCGCAGGCCTTCTGGAGTTACACGCTGATCCCGCTCTCGAGCATCATGTTTCCGCACATGGCCATCATGTGCTTTTCGGCCCGGAAGGTGACCGCGTTCCGGCGCACGGTGGTGCTCTACCCGCTGGCGATTCTGTGCATCTGGCTTCCCTGTGTGTTTCTCGGGGTGCTGGGCGCCGCCGCGCTCGGCAAGGTGGCCGATCCCGACAGCATTCTCCTACTCATGCTGCAGAAGTACGCGCCCGCCTGGCTGGCTGGGGTGCTCGGGGCCGGCATTATTTCTGCCGTGATGGGATCCGATGCCCACCAGGTTCTCGCGTTGAGCACTATGTTCACCAAAGACATTTACCAGCATTATGGCGGTCGAGAAAAATACGGTGAGAAGGGGGCGGTTCATTTCGCCCGCATCTTCATCGTGGTGGTGACTGCGGCCGCTTATGTCATTGCGCTGGGCCTCAAGGACAAGCAGGGCATCTTCGAGATCGCCGTGCGGTACGCGTTCTCAGGGTTTGCGGCGTTGGCGCCGGTGATGATCGCGGCGCTCTTCTGGAAGCGCAGCACGAAATGGGGCGCCTTGGCCGCGACGCTCTTCACCGCCGGCTGTCTGGTTTATTTCGCGGTGGTGCAAAACCTCGGACATCCGGGAGACATCCTCTGGCAGATCGGGTCGGGCAAGGAAGCCATCAAAGTACTGTTTCTGAACCCACGCGGTGACGTCAGCTTCTGGAACGGGTTTATGACGGTGGTGCCGATGGTCTTCGGCTCCGCGCTGTGCATGATAGTCTTCTCGCTGGTGTCCCGGCCGCCCAGCCAGTCCACCATTGAGAAATACTTCCCCGACGGCAAGGAACAACCTGAGCGCCGTCCCGTGGCCGCCTGATTCCTGGTTATGACGCATGTTTCCGCCCAACCACCTTTGAACTCCGAACTTCAACTCGACGCCCATGTGCAGGCGATGATCCAATGGCATTTCTCGCCGGAAACCGGCTGTCCTTTCTGGCTCCAGTGGGCCCGTGAGGCCGGCTGGGACCCTCGGGAAAAAGTCAAATGCTTCGCCGACCTCATCGCGCGCTTCCCGCATTTCCAGGACGAATGGCTGCGCGACCGGCAGCCGGAAGTCTGGGTGCCCCAAGCCTACCACGGCCGCCCTTTTAACGTCTTTGAGACGGGGGGCACCACGGGGATGCCCAAACAACGCATCGGCTGGGATGACTACAAGACCGATTACGAAGAGTTTTCCTCGAAACTCTCGGACGAACATTTTCCGCGCGGCAAGGCCTGGCTGATGGTGGGCCCCACCGGTCCGCGCAGGCTCCGCCTGGCAATCGAGCACCTCGCCAATTTCCGCGGCAGCCCCTGTTATTTCGTCGACCTCGACCCTCGCTGGGTCAAGAAGGTCATCGCCGAGAAGAAAGCGGACCAGGCGCGCGCCTACATGGAACATGTGGTGGACCAGGCGGTGACGATTCTCAAGCACCGCCGGGTGAGCGGGCTGTTTACGACTCCCAAACTCTTGGAGGCGATGGGGGAGAAGATTGATCTGTTTGAAGCCGGGATTCGGGGGGTATTTTGCGGCGGCACCACCATGTTACCGCAGTATGTTCGTTTTCTCTGTGAGGAAGTTCTGGAAGGGCGGATCGGCTTTTACCCGACGTACGGCAACACGCTGATGGGCCTGGCCGCCAGCGTGCCGTTGCGTCCGGAGGACCACTACTCGTTAACCTATTACGCCCCTCAACCGCGCGCCGTGCTCCGCGTGGTGGACCCGGTTCACACCCATCAACTGGTGAATCACGGCGCCTGGGGTCGCGTCGAGTTGACCACCTTGACCAAAGAACTTTTCCTGCCGCGCTTTCTCGAGCGCGATGAGGCGATCCGACGCGAACCGCGTCCGCCTTACACGTGGGACGGCGTCGGCGAGGTGCGTCCCTTTGGCGCGATGGAAAAAACCATCGTGGAAGGTGTGTACTGACCCCGTAATCATGCCAGTCCATCTCCCAGCTCTCCGGCGAGGCAAGCCCTACAGCAGCCTTGACCAGATCGATATCAAGAACTGCCGCACCGGCGAAGTTTTGGCGCGCCTCAGCCTGGTCAACGCGGGCATCATCCGCAAAGATTTAGCCCGCATTCGGGAAGCCCGGGCGGCACTCGCCAAGTTCTCCTGCGACCAACTGGTGGCGATCTGCGCTCGGACCGCCGACCTATTTCTGAACGCCACACTCCCGCTGGGCGACCAGGGCCAAACCCAATCGCCGAGCCAGTACGTCGAGTCGCTCTCCGCCACGAGCGGCCTGCCTTTTGTTCTGGTCCGGCGGAACATGGACAAAATAGCGCACTCACTCACGAACATGGGGATGGTGCTCAATGGACTCACCCGCGGGCTGGATCTGCGGCTGTTCGACACGGGTTTTGGCGAGCAAGCGGGCGCGCGACTTTGTTTTTATCCTACTACCCCAGCCCTGGGGCTGGTCATGCCGAGCAATTCGCCGGCGGTCAACTCACTTTGGCTGCCGGCCATTCCACTGAAGATTCCCGTCATCCTGAAGCCGGGGCGGGATGAGCCCTGGACGCCCTACCGGTTGATCCAGGCGTTCGTCGCCGCCGGCTGTCCCGCCGAGGCCTTCGGCTTTTATCCGACGGATCATGAAGGCGCCGCGGAGATCCTCCGTTCCTGCGGGCGCGCCTTCGTCTTCGGAGACCAGAGCACCACCGCCCAATACGCCCACCAACCGGCCATTCAAGTTCACGGGCCCGGTTACTCCAAGATCCTCATCGGCGAGGATTTAATCGGCCGGTGGCCGGAATTCATCGAGGTGATGGCGGCATCGATCTCGGACAATGGTGGCCGAAGCTGCATCAACGCCTCAACGGTGGTGGTGCCGAAATACGGCCCGGAGATTGCCGAGGCGCTGGCGGCCCGGCTGGCGCCAATGGCTCCCCTACCCGCCGGCGACGAGAGCGCCAAACTCTCGGCCTTCGCCAACCCGGCCATGGCAGACGGCATCGACGCACAAATCGAGGACGGTTTGCGCACGCCCGGCGCCACCGACACCACCGCCAAGTATCGCGGCGGTCCGCGCAAGGTCGTCTTCGAGGGGGGCGTTTATTTGCGCCCCACGATAGTACTCTGCGATTCGTTCGCCCACCCGCTGGCGAACCGCGAGTTTCTCTGCCCGTACGCCAGCGTGGTTGAGGTTCCCCAACTGAAGATGCTTGAGGTCATCGGCCCATCGCTGGTGGTCACCGCCATCACCCAGGACCCAGTCTTTCGGGAAGCGCTGCTGCAATCACCGCTGATTGACCGCCTGAACCTCGGTCCCATTCCGACCTTGAAAGTCTCCTGGGATCAGCCCCACGAAGGCAACCTGTTCGAATTCCTCTATCGCCGCCGCGCGCTCGAGATCTCAGAACTGCCCCCTGCGTCGAAGAATGGAACTACCCCTTGATCCCTTTCTGCCGCCGTCGGCGCCCTTTGATTATCAACCGCGCACACGGATGGTTTTCGGCGTCGGGGCGGTAGATCAAATCGGCATCTTGGCGGCGGAATTGGGGATGAAGCGTGTACTGCTGGTCACGGACTCCGGGATTGTCGCAGCGGGGCACGCGGCGCGCGTCACCCGGTGGCTCGAGGCCGCGGGGCTAAGGGTGGCCTGTTTCGGCGAGGTCGAGGAAAACCCCTCGACGCGCTGCGTGGCCCAATGCGTCAAGACCGCCCGGGACTCAGGCATTGATGGCCTGGTCGGCTTGGGCGGTGGCAGCAGCATGGACACCGCCAAAGGGTGCAACTTCATCCTGACCAACGGCGGCCAGATGAAGGACTATTGGGGCATCGGCAAAGCCACCCAGCCGATGCTGCCGCTCATTGCCATACCCACCACGGGCGGGACTGGCAGCGAATGCCAGTCGTTCGCGCTGATCACCGACGAGGCGAGCCATCAGAAGATGGCCTGCGGCGATCCCAAGGCCGCCGCCCGCATCGCCCTGCTCGATCCCGCCCTGACCCTCTCGCAACCCTCACGGGTGACGGCGTGCAGCGGCATCGACGCCGTGGCCCACGCGGTCGAAACGGCGGCCACCCGGAAACGAACCTCGATCTCCAGTCTGTTCTCCCGGGCGGCCTTCCGGTTGACCGTCGCGGGGCTGCCTCGGGTCCTGGAAACGCCGGGCGACCTGGAGGCGCGCGGCAAGATGCTCCTGGGCGCCGCTTGGGCGGGAACGGCGATAGAAAACAGCATGCTCGGCGCCGCGCACTCCGCCGCCAATCCACTGACCGCCCAATTCGGCATTGCCCACGGCCACGCCGTCGGCATGATGCTGCCTCATGTGGTCCGCTTCAACGCCCGCGACCGGGCCAGCGCCACGGTCTATGCGGAACTGGCCGCGGCCGCGCACCTGGTTCCACCGTCGGAAGAAGTCGAAACTGCGGCTGAACGTTTGGCCTGCCACCTGGACGAACTCGTGGCGTTCGCGGGCCTGTCCCGATCCCTGGCCTCCCTGGGGGTGACGGCCGACTCCGTTCCTCGGCTGGCCGCCGAGGCGGCGGCGCAATGGACCGCTCAATTCAACCCGCGCCCCGTAAGCGCCCTCGACTTCCAGGGTTTCTACGCTGCCGCCATGAGCCCGGCCAAGGCCGGTACCCGCGCATGAACCATCACCCTTGGCTGCAGGCTTTTGAGGATCCGCTCCCGCTCCTGCTGGTTCAGTTAATCGTGATCGTGGTCGCCGCCCGGCTGTGCGGGGCGCTCGCTCAGAAGGCAGGCCAAACCGCCGTGGTGGGAGAGATGGTAGCGGGCGTTCTGCTCGGCCCTTCGTTCCTGGGTTGGCTGTGGCCTGGCGCGCTTGATTTTATCTTTCCCGCCGCTTCGCTCGGGACGCTCCGCTTGCTGAGCCAGGTGGGGGTTTGCCTGTTCATGTTTATCGTCGGAATGGACCTGGAGGTCAGTCACCTCAAAGGCCAGGCGCGCACCGCCGTCCTGGTCAGCCAGGTTGGCATCGTGTTTCCTTACCTGCTCGGCATGACGAGCGCACTGTTTCTCTTTCCCACGTTCGCCGCGCCCAACGCGCCGTTTCTCCCCTTCGCCTTGTTCCTGGGCATCTCCCTGAGCATCACCGCCTTTCCGGTCCTGGCGCGAATCCTGGACGAACGCGGGCTGAGCAAGACCGCGCTGGGCAGCACCGCCATCGCCTGCGCCGCCACTGGGGACGTGACGGCCTGGTGCGCGCTGGCCTTCGTGGTGGCGGTAGTCAAGACCCGTCACCTAGCCTCGGTAGCTCTCACGCTAGGCCTGGTAATCCTCTTTGTGGCCTTCATGCTACTCTGGGTCAAGCCACGAACCCCCGCCTGGATCGGTAAGACGCTGCTTCGGGAGGGAACCCCGGACGGCGGCGTGGTTGCCGGGGCTATGGTCTTGCTGTTTGCTTCCGCGCTGGCAACCCAGGTCATTGGTATTCAGGCATTCTTCGGCTCGTTCCTGGCTGGCGTGGTCATGCCGCCGCGCGGTGAGGTTCGCGATTTTCTCAAGGTCCGGCTCGAACATTTCACCTCCAGTTTTCTCCTCCCCCTGTTTTTCGCCTTCATCGGACTGCGCACCCACCTTAACTCGCTCAATGAACCAGCGGCCTGGCTGGTCTGCGGTGGTCTCATCCTCGTGGCGACCCTGGGCAAGCTCGGCGGGGCGATGCTCTCGGCCCGCCTGGCCGGCGTGAACTGGATCGACTCCTTCGCGCTCGGGGCGCTGATGAACACCCGCGGCCTGGTCGAGTTGGTTGCGCTCAACCTCGGCTACGACCTCGGGATCCTCCCCGCCCCCATGTTCACGATGCTGGTCATCATGGCCCTGGTGACCACCGGCATGACCGCCCCGCTGCTCAGCCTGAGCGATTACCTGCGGGCCCGAAAGACCGAAAACGTGATGGCGGCGCAGGGAACGTGACTGGGAGCGCGTGGTTCCCACCATCGCGGCCGCTCCAAAGAGCCCGAGCCACCCGCGTGCCAAGGCCTCATCACTACTTGAGGCTGCCAGGGTGATCCGCGAACCCCTTCTAAATCCCCCCCTGCCTCCGCTCCTCCGCTTGCTCGCCGGCCATCCGGCCGGTGTCTCATAAGCTTACCACATTGACATCATTAGTTATATAGAGTAGAGTCGATCCGTCCGCCAGGCTCAAACCGGTGGCGGGCAGGCAGAACAATGAACCGAGGATACGTTATGAAGAGACGACATAATTGGATGACACTGGCAATCATCGGCCACTGGGCCGTCGCTGGAATTTTCACGACACAAGGTCAAGAGGCTTCCAATACCAACCTTTGGCGTTTCGACAGGATGACTGCGGCGTGGAGGGCGGCCCAGACCAAGCTGGGCGCGAGAAAAGGCACACTCTCTGGCGGGGCCTTGGAGGCCTTTGAACTGGGGAATCGATCCGACCAGGTTAGGGCTGCCCTGGTGGCGGCCAGCAGTGGCGTCAGCGCCCCCGAACCGACTCAACCCATTTCCCGGCTGGCCGGCTGGACGGAGAGCGAGCCCAGTGCCGGTTGGTGGGGACAGAACGTGGTGGTGGGTTTTAACGACTCAGGCAGTCTGCTCCAAACCCTGTTCGGCTCCAACCCCAGTCCAAGCCGCAGTTTGAGCATCAATGGCTGGATGGTCTCCAGCGACGGAGGCTCCCACTTCACGGACAAGGGTATTCTCCTCCCGGACCCACTCCCAGCAGGCATCGGCCTCGTCACCCTGTTGGGCGATCCGGTGATCCACCCTGGGGGACCAGCCATTTTCTACTACTCCTCGCTGGCGAGCGACGTGGACATCGCGGGGAATGCGCACGCCGATATCACAGTTTCAAAATCCACGGATGGCGGACAGTCGTTTGGAGGGGTCTCGATCGCCGTCCAGAAAGACGCGGCGATGCATATACTGGACAAAGACTGGATGGCTGCCAGTGGAAGTAATGTCTATGTAGTCTATCGACACACCGATTTTTCAGTCAACTGCAACGGTGGTCCCCAAGACACCATCGAACTGGTAAGGTCCACCGACGGAAGCGCGACGTGGAGCCCACCCGTGGCGCTGGACACGGACTGTGGGGATTTCGGGTTTTTTCAAGGTGCCCAGGTGGCCGTCGGCACCGGCAACAATGTCTATTGTGCCTGGGAACATTTCACCTCGGATCAGGCGACCCGAGAGATTCGCTTTACCCATTCCAGTGATGGCGGACTTCACTTTAGCCCGGTACAGGCAGTCTCCAGCGTATCGTTCATTGGCGACGGCTTCTTGCTCCAGGGGCACTTCCGCGCCTTCATCGACCTGCAAGGTCTGGCGGTAGACACCTCAGGCGGGTCGTATAACGGTCGTCTGTACCTCGCTTGGCACGATGGCCGGAACGCCTTCCAACCCGATGCCTACACCTCGACGGGGTACGGAGTTTACAGGTTTGCCGATGTTCTGCTGGCCAGTTCGAGCGACGGCGGTAACACCTGGTCGGCTCCCGTTCGCGTGAACCAAGATGCCATCACCAACCAAGCCGATCAGTTCTTTCCCGCCCTCGCGGTCGATGGCAACGGCCGAGTCGGCGTCACCTTTTACGATCGGCGACAAGATCCTCAGAACTTTTTGATGAATGTCTTTGAGGCGGAGTCGACCGACGGCGGCGCGACCTGGTCGGAGCGTCAGCTGACGCAGCACCCCTTCCCCTCCGTCGTCCACCAGGATTTCCTGGTTAGCCCCTATTACATGGGGGATTATATCGGCATAGCCTCCGATGCCTCCGGCACTCACCACGGGTTTATCGCGACTTGGGGAGATAATTCGTCGGGCTTTGCGACCGTCCGGGCCACTCGTGTGCCTTAACCGAACCGACCAAGCCCCGATCGCCTGCTCGATACCGTTCTCGCTTGCGTCTCTCGGCGGTCCAGTTTATCAGAAGGCATGGCGCAAACTGAATTCCGCGGTGTGACCGCGATCGCGAAAGCGAATGTATATTTCGACGGCAAAGTGGTCAGCCACTCGATCGTCTTTCCCGACGGCACCCGCAAAACGCTGGGGTTAATCTATCCCGGCAGCTTCCACTTCGGCACCAACGCCGCCGAGCGGATGGAGATCATCGCCGGGACCTGCCGGGTGAAACTCGACGGTTCGACTGAGTGGAAAACCTACGGCGCCGACCAGAGCTTCGAGGTTCCGGCCAAGTCGGGGTTCGATATCGAGGTCCCCAGCGGGATTTGCGAGTACATCTGCTCGTTTCTGACCTGAGCGGGTCTTGGCCAGGGAGATCACAGACAGATACATGAGGGAATGGGCGGGCGGACACGTCCGCTGCGGCCTTCACGAGCATCGAAACCAGGGCAGCCCCCCAAGCGCGGCGTGCCCACGAAGCTCCGTCACTCGGCTTCCGTCGCGGTGACCAGGAGGTCGATATGGGTGCCTTCGGGGCCGCCGTGGTAGACCCGCTCGACGGCTTTCTGGAAATCCGAGGGTTTGGCCGACGGGATATCGAGGAACTTCTGCGGGTTGAGGTCGCCGAGCGGAAACCAGGTGCTTTGGATTTGCACCATGATCCGATGGCCGGGCAAGAAGGTGTGCAGGACGTCGGGCATGGCGAACTCGATTTTGGCTGGCCGGCCCGGTTTGAAGGGCTCCGGTTTGGCGAGGCTGTTACGGAACTTGCCACGGAAGGGCTCTCCCCGAACGAGTTGTTGAAAACCCGCCATCGGCACCACGCCACGGAAGCCGCGTCTGCCGGCGGCGGGAAGCGACTGAGGATCGCGATAGTTGTTGGGATAAACATCAATCAGTTTCACGACGAAATCCGAGTCGCTGCCGGAGGTAGCCACGCGCAGGACGGGAGTGATTGGGCCGGCAATGGTGAGGGCCTGCTCGAGCGGTTCGGTCTGGTAGGTGAGCACATCGGGGCGCCGGGAGGCAAAACGCTGATCGAAGGCCATGTAATCGCCGCCGAGATCCACGCCGATTTCGCTGGTCACCGGCACGGGCCTGGCGGGGTCACTGGTGTATTCATCGAACGGGCTGGCGCCGCCCTTGGCCGGGCTGAAGGCAAGTCCGCCACCGGCCTGCAGATAGAGCGAACGCCGGACCGTGTTGCGCGGGGGCCAGGCGTCAAAGCGATACCATCGGTTGGTGCCCGTTGCGAAAACCCAAGCTTGAGGGACCCTGGGGTCGGCGGTGGTCTTGAGTCCGTCCCCCTTTCCTTTGAGATGTTGGAGGAAAAAAGGAAACTCAATGTTCTCGCGGTAGAAAGGCCCGGTTTTTTCGACGAAGTTAAGGTTTCCCAGGGCGTCGCCATCGCCGCCCCCCCCAGCCGCCATGGGACCATGGCCCCATAACGAAAGTAGCACCGGGGGCGCTGCCATCTTTGACGATGGCCTGGAAGAGCTTGGGCGTCCCGCCGAGATCCTGGGCGTCGAACCAGCCGCCAACGACGAGAACGGCGGCAGTGACGTGGCGCATCTGCGGCGCGAGGGCGCGAGCGGCCCAAAACTCATCGTAGGTGTCGTGCTCGACGAGAGTGGACCAGAAGGGGTTTTGGTGTTTGAAATACTTGTCCTCGGCAGCCCCGAGGGTCCCCAGGCGGAGAAAGAAATCGTATTCGTCCGGCGTGCCCATCTCGAAGCGCGGCACGGGCGTGGCGGCGGTGGAGGCCGGCGGCTTGGGCTTGAAGTTGACGTAAAAGTTAAAATTCTCGGCCAGAAAAAAGACACCGTTATGGTAGGCGTCGTCCCCATTGCCGACGTCGGCCATGGGGGCTTGCGGGGAAGCCGCTTTGAGGGCCGGATGAGGGTTGATCAGGCTGAAGGCGGAAAAGAAGCCGGGGTAGGAAACGCCCCAGGTGCCGACACGGCCATTGTGGTGAGGCAGGTTCTTGAGCAGCCACTCGATAGTGTCGTAGCTGTCGGTGCTTTCGTCCGTGTCCGTGGGGCCGCTGAAGTGGAGCTTGTGGGCGGGGGGATCCTCGAAGGCGCCCTCGGATTGACCGCGTCCGCGAACATCCTGGTAAACGAAGATGAAACCCTCTTTGGCGAAAAACTCGGAAGGGCCGAGCGAGGCGCGATAGCTATTGGTGCCGTAGGGGCCGACGCCGTAGGGCGTTCTGAGCAGGAGGATGGGATAGGACTGAGACTGGTCCTTGGGGACATAGACCGCAGTGAACAGCTTGAGACCGTCGCGCATGGGCAGGCGGTATTCGAACTTGGTGTAATTGGAGCGGATAAGCTCGATCTGCGCGGGGTTGGCCGGACGTCCCTGGGGGTAGGCGGCCGCGGCGGCGAGCAGGCTGACAAAGACCATTACGATGAGCTTGTGATGCCGCGCCAGGCCGCGGACCGAGAACTTGATTGCACCCATAGCGACAAAAAGTAAACTGCGAATTAATGACGGTAAAGCCCGGAAAGAGCGTGGCTGACCGATCAATCTCCGGTGTAACGGTATTTGAACCTGCCCCCGGGCGCGACGCAGCCGCTCACGTAAAAGTCCATGAGGTCGCCCGGGCGTTGGAGATGGTCGGCCCATTTGAAGTCGATCCCCACGCGTGTTCCCCCGGCCGGCAGCCCTAAGGCGGAACGCGGGATGGCGATTTGGAGTTCTTCTCCCTGGACGCGGAACTCGGCTTCCGCGACCTTTTCCCAGGTCCATCCGCCCGTATTTCGTTCAACCCAGGTCTTGCCATTCGCGCCCGGAGTCCGGTTAACGATGAAGTCGAAACCCTCCCAGCCGGTGGCCGGGTTCTGGTCGGCATCGATGAAGAGCCACATCCAATTCGGATCGGTAATGGGGGAGATGGGACTGCGGGTGCGGGCGTAGAAATAGAGATAGCGATCATCGCGCGCCACCTTAAATGCGGCCAGGTCGTTGCGCCCGGTGCGATCGGTATAGTGGAGCCCCCCGGTGCCGTCAAAGTCCCGAGGCGCGGCCAACCCCGCCGGGCAGGAAAACTCGGGGCCCACTTCGCGCCATTGGTCGGCGCCAGCCGCCAGGCTGATGTGCTTGGGGGCTGAGGCGCGCGGCGGGGCCGGAGCGCCCTTGAACCGGCGCACATTGGCGACCAACTGCCAATAGTAATTGTCCCCATGGCCGCCTTTCATCGGTTCGATGTCCCGGCTGAATTCCTCATCAAATTGGTCCACGAAGACGATCGGCCCGTTGGGCTGCCCCCACCGCCCCGCCGTCCATTCGTTCCAGCCGGTCACCATCACGAACGGCGGTTTTAGCTCGAAGGCACGGGTCCATTGCTCCTGAAAATTCCAGCCGCGATTGATGGCCCCTGGGGTCTGGTCCTCCAGGCCGTGGTGGAAACTGCGGCCACGGGCGTCACCGAAGCTCATGTTGGTAACTTTGCCATCCTTGGCCCGGAGATTCTGAGCGACGGAGACATTGACTTGCTCGGGTTGCGCGGGATCATCGACATAACCGTAAGGCTGAGGGTAAGTGGCCTCCCAATGCCAGGCCGAGGGCGTGTTGGTGAGCGTGAACGGCCAATGAGCGCGGCGCAGGGTGAAGAAACCGCGCAGTTCCGCCGAGGCGTCCTGGGGATCGCAGATCATCAGCGGCTTGCCCTGCCAGCGGAACCAGAGCTCGGGGTAGAGGCCGGGTTGGTAGAGGTCGTGATAGATCCGGGCGGCGGTTTCGCCCGCCCGAGTATTGACCATGAAGGCAATTTGCGGGGTGTGGCCGCCCGCCTGACGCAGTTCGCGAAAGACCTGGCAGAGCGCCAAGTAAACCTCCCGGTAAGTCTCGGCATTGGTCGTGTCAAAAATGAGCGTGTCGATCCCGGCATCGGCCAGGAGCCGGGCGTGACGGCGGATGACCCACGGATCGGGGCTTTGATAATACCCGAAGAGCGGCTCGCCCCAGTAATGGCTAGCCCCGATTTGCCCCCAGAGGGGGGAGTTCGGTTTTTTGAGCGCCTCGGGGTCTTGCGCCATGATCCGAGCAACGTCCAGCGGCCCAGAACCGGGTCCGGCATGCGCCGGGCTTGGGGCGTGGGTCAGGAAATAGAACATCCCCACGAATCGGTTGGTCTGTGGCAAGCCAACCTCTTGCGCCAGCGGCAGGCTCCGCCCCAACCCATCCGTCGCCGGCCAGGGCGTGCCGGGATTGAACGCTGCGGTCTCGGTTTGAGCCCGCAACAAGGCCGTCGCAACCAGGAAAAGCCCGGCCACGACTGGCAACCACCAGCCGGTTCGGGCAGACGCTATCCCCTTCCGGGGAAGTGCCGGAGCAGGCTGAGTGAGCATTGAAAATGGAGTGATAGTCATTGAGGTGTGGGGTCCCAGCTAGCTCAACCGTTTGGCATGCACCTGCATCTCATCGAGAAAAGCCTGGAGCAATAACGAGGGCTTGCCGCGCCACATCGCGCCTACCACGACCGGCGTAAAGCCCGGCAGGGGCACCGTCCGCACCCTATCGAGGAGCGGGGCCTTTGGGGCCAGGACATAAAGCCCAATCCCCAGCCCGCTGGCCACGTAGGTTTGAATCAGATCCAACGAGCTCACCTCGATACTGGGAAACCAATCCAAGCCCGCCTGGAGCAAGCCATGCTGGAAGTTCTTTGAAATCGGTTCCTTCGCCGGCAGGCAGATGAGCGAGTCATCGATCCGGTCACGCTTCCAAAGCTGTTCCGCCGAGGTGATGGGACTATCCTTGGGCACCAGGAGGACCAACGGGATCTCGATGAGCGGGAGCGAGTGGATCCCCGGTGCCGCCTTTTTCTCGATCGCGGTCACGGCCAGGTCCAACTCCTCGCGCTGAAGCATGGTCTCGAGGTCCGCTTGATAGCCCTCGCGGAGGCTGATTTTGAGGTTCGGAAACTTTCGCCGGACGTTCTGGAACAGGGCGGGCAGGTGGTCACGGAGCACGAACGTGGAAGCGCCGATGCGGATATGCCGGGCCCTGCCACCCTGGAGTTCGGCGGCGATGGTGTCCAGATTGGAAAAAAAAGGCTGGATGAACGCGAAGAGTTTTTCGCCCGCCGCCGTCAGCGCGAAGGGCCGGCGCTGGAACAAGGTCACCCCGAGGAATTCCTCGAGTTGAGCCACCTGGCCGCTGACCGCGGGTTGTTGAATGCCATAGGGGATGTTCCGCACCGCCTCGGTGATTCCGCCGTGGCGGGCGACAAAGTAAAACAGTTCCAGGTGGTGGATGTTCATAGTCTGAACCAGGATGATATCGAAGCCATTGTCCCTCATCGGAGCGGGGCGACGCAAGCCGAAAGGCGGGCTTCAAAAGCGCATTGAAAAAAGGCGGGGCCGCGGTTAGGTTGCCATAGACGATATGCTAGAGGATCGCCCTTACATGCGCCAGACGCCTTTGGAGCGGAGACGATCAGCGACCACGATGCTGCTGATCGCCAACGTGGCCGCTTTCCTGGTAGAGTGCCTCCTCTACGGCTACCCGCCGGTCCTCCATCACCCCGACTACCTGGCGCTCAGCACGGAGGGCATTCGCCATGGATTCATCTGGCAGTTGGTGACGTTTCAGTTCATGCACGCGGGCCTGGTGCATCTGTTTTTCAACTGCTGGGTCATTTATGTGTTCGGCCTGGCGCTCGAGGAAAGCTTGGGCCGAACCCGGTTCCTGGCGCTCTACTTTTTCAGCGGCGCACTCGGTGGGCTGGTCCAGGTAGTGCTGGGCTTCCTGGTGCCTCACGGGCAATTTGCCGCCTCCGTCATCGGGGCGTCCGCCGGCGCACTCGGTCTCCTGGCAGCGTATGCGACGCTCAACCCGGACATACCGCTGGCGTTGATCTTCCCCCCCATGACCATCCGGGCCAAACACTTGCTCTGGATCTTTACCCTCGTGGCGGCGTTCGGAATGGTCTTCCCGACGGATAACCTCGCCAACGCGGCCCACCTGGGCGGGATCGTCGGCGGCGTCCTCTTTCTGCGTGGGGTGGTTGATTGGCATTGGCATCTGCCCCGCTTTCGGCGCAAACCACCCACTCCCGCGCGTGGTTCGATGCAACCACGCCCCTCTCGGCGAAATCCCTGGCCACCGACGGCTGATGGCGAAGAGGACGACTCGCCCACCGGCGATTTCGTAAGCCGAGAGGTCGATCCGATACTGGACAAGATCTCGGCGCAAGGCATTCACAGTCTGACCGAGCGAGAACGGCGGATTCTGGAGAAAGCCCGCGCGCGGATGGCACGGCGGTAGTTGGATCGGACGTTGGCCAAGTGACCGCCTGAACTGGTCGGTAGTTCACGCGGGCACTTCCACTCCCCCTTTGTCGCCGACTCGTTCGACAAAGGTCGCGACAAAGGACTCGACGAAGGTGGCCTCCCATGAGGCGCGGGCCGCAGTGTTTACCGCAGCTCGAGTTCCTCTTTGCCCTTGAAGGACTTTTCGGTTTCCTGAACGGTCTTTTTCTCCTCCTGCATGAACTCTTGAGTGGCGCTGCGGATGCCAGGCATGCGGTTCCTTTCAGAACGAGCGGCAAGCGCGGCCACCTCGGGAGTGGGCAGGACGGTGGGCCGAATGAGGATGATCAGTTCGTCACGTGAATCACTCTTGCTGTTGCTGCGGAAGAGCACCCCGAGCAGGGGGATGTCCTTGAGATAAGGGATGCCGGAGTTGTTTTGGCTCTTGGAGGTGTCGATGAGGCCGCCCAACATGATAGTGTCATGGTCGCGCACGGCCACCTTGGCCTGGGCTTCCTTGGAACTGGTGACCGGCACGTCGCCAACGTTGGCGATGGTGACGGTGCCCGACACGCTGTCGATCTTTGTGTGGATGTCCATCACGACCAAGCCGTCCTGGTTGATGAGCGGGGTCACATCGATCGAGACGCCGATCTGCATCTGCTGGATGGAGGAATAGCCGCCGTAGGCGCCACCACCATAGTAACTGCCGGTGGGGTATGGGCGGGACTGGCCGACGAACAAGCTGGCCTGAACCGCGTGAGAGGTCTGGATGCGCGGACGCTGCAAGATGCGCGTCTTGCTGTTGCTGGCCAAGGCGGTGACAGTCACGTCCAAGTCATTGCCGAAGCTCCCGAGGTAGCTCAGACCGCCGGGAACACTACCGGCGGTGGCATTGGTCACCCCGCTGAAGGGGTTAAAGGGCGAAAGGTTGTTTCCGTTATTCACCATCCCGATTCCGCTGAATGAGCCGGCTGTGGACGGCGTCTTTTGCACATAGCTGACGCCGAAGTTCTTGGAATCGTCGAGGGTGACCTCCATGATAACCGCTTCGAGGAGCACCTGGGCCAACACGACATCCAACTGCTCGATGATCTTCTTGATGGTCCGCATATCCTCGCGCGTGGCGTAGATCAGGAGCGAGTTGGTGCGCTCGTCGGAGATGATCTTGGTCTGGCCAATGACCTGGATGTCGCCCGAACCAGCGGCGCCGCCAGCGCCGCCAGCGCGGCCAATAATGCCGCGGATGCGATCCGTAAAGCTGGCATTAGCGCCGCCCGCCGCACCAGCGGCACCAGTGGCACCCATTTGGTTTATCCCACCGACACCCATGCCGCCCATGCCACCCACGCCGCCCATGCCGCCACTGACCCCTAACCCGCCACCTCGCATGCCACCAATCCCGCCGCCCCGTGAGCCCAACCCACCTGTGCGTCCCCCTCCACCCGTTCCGCTCGAACCTACCGTCGCGCCGCCACCACCACCGCTGCTCAGACTGTTGAGCGCCCCGGCGATGTCGGACGCGATCGCATACTTGATGGGAATGACCTCCGAGACGAACTCGGAAGGCACGTTGACATCTATCTTCTTGATGAGTTCCAGCATCCGTTTCACGTTTTCGGCAAAATCGCGGAGGATGAGAATCTGGCTGCTATCGACGGCGAGGATCGGGTTCGGGATGGTGCTGGCGAAGGGCGTCAGGGCCTGGATCATCTCACTGGGTTTGGCGTAGAGGAGTTGCACGATATGGGTCACGTACTGCCCCATCTCGGGAAGGTTCTCCCCCAAACCGGTGCCGAAAGGGGCACCGGATTGGTTCACGTTGGCCAGCGCCACCGCCTTGACGAATTTCTCGCCGACCGGGATCATGCCGATGCCATTCATACCCAGGACCACATCGAGGGCTTGAATGGCCTCGCGCTTGGTCAGAGGCGTTTGCGCCATAAAGGTGATCTGCGGAGTCGGGAGAGTGGCCGGGCGCAGGATGGTGCGGCCGACAAACAGGGAATAGAGCGTCAGCACCTGATCCGCGTCGGCTTTTTGGAGCTTCAACATCCCTTCGGGAACCATCTCGTCATCCGGATTGGGCGCGGCGCCGACCTTGGCGGAACCGGCCACGGTGGGGGCTGCGGGTGCAGCAGGGGTAAGGGCCGCGGGAACCGGCGCGCCGGGCGCCGCGGCCGCCGGGGCGGTGACCGCCGGGGTGGCGGGTCCGGCCACGGGGGTGGCCGGGCCCGGTTTCCGCCCCGGAAGCGGCTGGCCGGTGGCAGCCGCAGACCGCCGATCCGCGGCGGCTCGCGCAAAGGCATCGCGCATCGGGCCGGGATCCGCGCCCGGGCCGGGGACGGCAGGGGCAGCGGAGGCAGCGGGAGCTGGGATGGGAACTTGAGCCGCCAGACCGAACCCGGTCAGGAGCAAGGTAAGCAAAATGGTTTTCACGGTCTTGTGGATGAGGTTACTGGTAAAGGAGTGGGAGTGCCGGGGGACTTGGCCCCGGGAGTGGTGGAGGCGGCGCCGGCGCGAACCGGCAACTTCTTCTGGTAGCTGGCCTCCAACTTCAAACTGGCGCTCAGGTTCTGCCGCGGGGCATCGGGCCGCACGCCCAAATCCCGCACCCGGATGAGCGAACTGGCGGCTCCCAGGTTATACAGAAAATTGATGAGCGCCTCCTCCTTGGCGGTGAGCGTCACCGGCTGAGACAAAATGAGAGAAAACTGGTTGGTCCGCTGGGTGACACGTCCGACGCTCTGAAACCCGATGCCCGCCTGGGCAGCCATCGTCTGCACCGCAGTCTGGAAGTGCATGGCCTGGTCCTCGGCCTGGATGGAAGCCCCCTCCCCCTCCATGCGCTTGATTTCCGGCTGCTTATGGCTGGCTTGTTGGATTTCCACGTTGTATTGGTCCAGTTTCTTCTGAGCGTTGGCGATGCGGCTCTTCAGGCTCGTCCAATCCGAAAAGTGCGGGACAACGAACCAGAAATTCAGAACCACGAACAAGACGAGCGCGATGCCGACCACCAGCCGTTTTTCCGAAGGGCGGAGCGTGTCGAGGTAGCTCTTCATTGGGCCTCCACGCGGTTGAGTTCAAAAGAGACATTCCACGTCACGGTCTGGCCGCCCGGATTCAGGCGCGAGCTGAGGGTTTCTCCTTTGACGGGATCGAAGAGCAACTTGTCATTGTTGGCCTTGGCCTTGCGCATGGCCTTCTCAAATTCGAGGAGCCGTTGCTGTTGGTCAGCAGGGGCGACCCCGTTGAGGCTGAGTTTCTTGCCTTCACTGAAATTGTAGCCTTCCATGGTAACGTCCGTAGGCAGCAATTCCGCCAGCACCCGCCAGCAATCGAGCGAGGCGTATTTGAGGTCCTGGCGGTCCGAGAGCACCCGGTAACGATCCAGGGTGGCCAGGGCATTGGTGTATTGGGGGCCAAGCTCGGCCACCTGGCCCTCGATGGCATGGGTCTGAACGGTGAGATAACCCACCGCCACGCCGTAGATGGCCACGCCGAGAAGGTAGAGGCCAAGCACCAAGCCGACGCTGCCCATCCAGAGTCGATCAACAAATTGCTGCTGGTAACGGTTGGAAAACTCCGGAGGAAGCAGGTTGGCCTGTAATTCATGCCGCGTGGCGCGGGTGGCGGTCAGCGCAGCCAACCGGGACGCCGGGACGGGGGCAATGACCTCGACGGGCTCGCCGAGGGCTTCGCGCAGGGCCGGCTCCCAATCCGCAACGGTGACGGGATCCGCCACCAGGTGCCAACGGGGAGTGGCCGTCAGCCAGCCTTCGAGTTCGCCGGCCCAGGCCATTTGCATCACTTGCTCTTTCAACCCCGCGGCTCGCTGGCTGGCCGGCAGATTCAGCAAATCCAGGTTCTCCAACACCCCCCCATACCACCAAGCCGCGAGACCCATGTACTTTCCCCCCACCATCGCCGGGTAGATCCAGGCGCCGTCCCCGCTCACCGTGGTGGCCTGCAATTGGTCGAGCGCGGGTACCTCCAGGCGATCGGCCAGAAACCCCTGCCCCTCAAGTTGGCCGAGAAACTCCTCGACCACGCTCCGGGCGGCGATGATGACAATCACCGTCTGCTCGTGCTCGTGCGCCTGCGGCAGGATTTGCAAACTCCAGACGATTTGGGTAACCGGGATCGGCGAGAGCTTCTCCAACTGGAGTTCGACCATGGCGACCGTTTCATTGAAATCGCTCAGGGGCAAATGGGCGACGCGCAGGAAAACGTGTTCGGGAGGAATCCAGGCGATATTGAGCTTGCGCTGGAGGAGGGTGCGCCAATCCCGCGCGATGAGCTTCACTGGGAGCGGCTCGCCCCCCTGGATTTTTTGCTCGCGATTGAGCACGAAGGTCCCGCTACGCGCGCCAAAATGCCAGATCTGCCGGCCGAACTCCCCCACCTGCAGCACATTGCAGGAGTGAACCGTGCCCTGGCTGGCCTTTCGCCGAGCGAACTGGCTGGAGGCCGAGAGGCCACCCGCCTCGGGCGAAGCCCCCGCACGCTTGGACTGGATCATCCGGCTAATGAGCAAGCCGATCAGGATCAGGCCGAATACGCTCGCGGAGAGGACGGGAACAAACGACGGACTGGCCTTCCAGGCTTGGAATTTCTCCACCGCCAAGGATGTGAACTTCGCAGCGCCCGACGGCGCGGGCGCAACGGCGTTGGTGGCCGCTCCGGGCTTAACGGCCACGCCGGCTTTGCCGGGAAGTTGCGAGGCCGTGAGCGGAACGAAGTTGGTCCGGCCGACCGGCCTGGGCAACACCCGCGGCGGGGCCCCGGCGGCAAGTTGATTGGAAAGCCCGGGCTTGGCGCCGGGGAAGGCGCCGACTACCGGAACGCTCGGCGCTTTGCCGGGCGACCCGGATGGCTTCGCTGTGGAATTAGTCCCCTTGGCGGCCGCGGGGATGACGCCCGCGGGCGTTGAATGGTTCAGCCGGCTCAGCCACAGCGCCAGAATCACCAATCCGGCGCCGGCCAATATCCAACCGGTTATGCGTTGCCACTTCTTCATTGATGCGTTCTAGTTGATGCTGTCCGGGGACGCGGTCCCTTAGCCCTTCTCTTCCATGAGCGAGTCCAGGTGCTCCTCGATCTGCGTGACGCGCAGGACTTCCTCGATGGTGGTCTGGCCGTTTCTCACCTTGGTCCACCCATCGGTGCGCAACGTGCGCATCCCCATCTCGATGGCCTTGGCGGCAATGGTCGAGGCGGGCGCACGGTTCAGAATCAGGGGCCGGAGGTTTTCATTCAGGATCAGCAACTCGTAAATCCCCATGCGCCCCTGGTAGCCAAGTTGCCGACACCGCTCGCAGCCAACCCCATGCCAGAAGCGGGCCGACTCGATGTCCTGTTCCGGAAAACCGATGCGCCGCAGATAGGCGGGCTCGACCTTTTGCTCGGTCTTGCAATGCTCGCAGATGGTCCGGACGAGACGTTGGGCCATCACGGCCTCGACGGAGGACGCCACCAGGAAAGGCTCGATCCCCATATCAATGAGCCGCGTGAAGGCGCTGGGAGCGTCGTTCGTGTGCAGCGTGCTAAAGACCAAGTGCCCCGTGAGCGCCGCCCGAATCGCGATCTCGGCCGTCTCCAAATCGCGCACCTCGCCCACCATGATGACATTTGGGTCCTGGCGCAGGATATGGCGCAGGCCCATGGCGAAGGTGAGCCCAATCTCGGGCCGCACGGCGATCTGGTTGATGCCCTTGAGTTCATACTCCACCGGCTCCTCGATGGTAATGATGCGCTTTTGCACCGAATTAATGGTGCTGAGAAAGGCGTAGAGGGAAGTGGATTTGCCCGATCCGGTTGGGCCGGTCACCAGGAAAATCCCGTGCGGCTTGATAATGATCTCGCGAATCGCATTCTCCTCGAGCGACGAGAAACCAAGCTTGTCGAGGCTGAGGAAGATCTTCCCGCGCGTCAGGAGCCGCAACGAAACGCTTTCGCCATAGACCGTGGGCACCGTCGAGACACGGATATCGATTTCCTCGCCCTTGATCCGGACATTGATGCGCCCGTCCTGCGGCAGGCGTTTTTCCGAAATATTCATCCCGGACATGACTTTGATACGGGAGATCAGGGCCGCCTGGTAACGCTTGAGCTGCGGGGGCATCGGCGTCTGGTGCAGGATGCCGTCAATGCGGTAGCGAATGCGCAACTCATCCTCGGCTGGCTCGAAATGGATGTCCGTCGCGCGGTCCTTGAACGCCTCCCAGATCACCTGGTTGACGAACTTGATGACGCTGGCCTCCTGGTCGCCCTCGGTGATTTCCTTGTCCTCGCCGACGAGCAATTCGACGGGCTCGTCCTCGTCCATCTCGTTGAGGGTTTCGGCGCCGACGCCGTAGTAGTTCTTGAGCGCTTTTTCGATCTCGACCTTGGGAGCGAGGGCGAAACTGACCGGACCCCGCGCGTCAAAACGGACCGCGTTGATCATGGCCGTGTCGAAGGGGTTGCTCACGGCGACCTGCACGGTACCATCGTTGACCTGGACGGGCAGGACCGAATATTGGAAGGCGACCTTGGTCGAGATGCGGCTGCGCGCCTCGACCGGGACTTTCAATTTCGGCAGATCGAGATAGGGCCAATTAAGCGCTTGGGCGAGTTTTTGAAGAAAAACGTCCTCGGCCAGACCCCGCTCACGGCACATAAACGCGAGGAGCGTTTCCTGGGAACCGCTTTCCACAGCCACGCGCCAAGCCTTGCACCAGGTTTCGAACTGGGCCGCCGTGGCCAGGTCAATCCGGGCCAGAAACTCTCTCAACGTTATAAAAGCCATGCTTTTTCCGCATTCATGCCTCCTTCTGTTACAAATCAAACCCGGAAAAGTTGCGGCACCGGTGAAAGTATTTGGCCCCCGAGGACTCCCGTCGCCCTTCCCCGCGCGAGAGGTCAGGCCCGCGGAAACCATAGCCCGGATTCTCCATTGGGCCGTTGAGGCGTTTCCACGGCTTCTGCCGGCTCGGGCCAGAGGTTGGAACCGCGCACGGGTCCTTGGCGACTGCTTCCCTGGGGCTGAACCCCGGTCTAAAGACGCCACCTTGGCTAAGAACTAAACCGGCTAGCGGTGCCCGACCCGCAGCTTGAGCCGGCTGAACTCCTCCAGCATGAGGGCCCGCTCGGTTTTGCAGTATTTCTCGGGCAGGTACCGCCGGTCTGAGCAGGCCAGCACGGCGGCGAGTTCCTGGAGCTTGAGCAGGTCGGGATCCAGCGGGTCGATGAAGGAACTGACCGCTTCCTCGAGGTCCACGCGCTGGACATCGTCGTCGCGGTTGGCCAGCACCGCTCGTTCCTTGGCGCGGATGAGGACCGAGTCCACGTCGCTGCCCGTCAAGGGGAGGGTTCCGAGATTCTCGCGGATGTAGGCCACGATCGCGTCGTTGAGGGCGATCTTCTTGATCTGGGCGACCGTGGTGAACAGGAGTTCGACATCTTCGGGGCCCTGGGCGGGGAACAGCGGCATGCAGAGGCCAAAACGCCCCTGGCGTTTCATGTCAATCGAGAGCAAATCAGGCCGCGAGGTCATGGCCACCCAAAGCTCGCGCCCGCGCAGCGTGGCGTCGCCGATATGCGCCGCAAAGGCGGCGAACACGCGCCCGGAGACCCCGCTGTCGCCATCTTCCTCGCGGGAGCCGAAAACGGCGTCGGCCTCGTCCACCACTACGATCACGGGGCCCAGGGCCCGAATCGTCATGAGGATGCGCATCTGCTGACGCTCCGTATCCCCCACCCACTTCGATCGGAACTCGCCCATTTCCATCACCGGCAGGGCGCATTCGCTGGCAAAGCAATCGATGAGAAAGGACTTACCCACGCCGACGCGGCCCGGGACTAGCACCCCGCGCTCGATGACGTCGGTCTTGCCGTTCTTGATGAGCCAAGCCAGCTCACGGAGGCGCTTTTTCGCGGCGGTGTGGGTGGCCACACGATCCAGCTTCACCCCGGGCTTGGGGTCTTTGAACCGCACCAACCCCTGGCAATACTCCTCGATCAAGCGCTTCTTGCTGGTGGTAACATGCTCCTGCGTGACGCGGGTGCCATTGCGGATGGCCTCCGCCAGAAAATGCCGGATGCGCAGCAGATTGAGTCCAGCCGTCCGGGTCGCGAGGTCATCGGGACCGAAATCACTCCAAGCTGTGAACGGCTGTCCCCCCGCCATGACCTCGGCCCAACCGGATTGCAGGAAGCGCTGCCGGTCGGCCGCGTCGGGCAGATCGATCCGCATCTGGGCCACGTACGGGTTTTGCAGGAGCCGCGGGCTCAACTCATCGGCCGCCTCGGTGATGAGGATGATCCCAATATCGAGTTTGGCCATCTCCGGGGCCGCGGCCCACTTGAGGAAGGTCACCAGGTTCATCCGCTCCTCGATACTGGCGTTGGCCTCCTCGCAGGCGGGAATCAGCTTTTCGGGAAAATCAACGACCAGCGTCACCCCCCGCCATTTCTCCTGCTCCTCAGCCACCCGCAGAAAGAAGCGGCGCAGTACGGGCGAAAGCCGGACAAAATCCCGCGGCACGCCCTGCTCGTGGTAGTGCGTATTCTCGACACTGTCATAGACCTCGAGCCATTCAAAAAATCGGCGCTGCATGTCCGAGGAGCCGAACGTCAACCCGTCGCTGATGTCGTAAAAGAGCAGGCAGGAACGATCCGGGAAGAGCCGGCGCACCAGGAACGTCTTGAGCGGCACGTAGCTCAGGCCCGGTCCGTCCTGGATGGGAAAGAGGTCGAAGATATTTCCATGAAGGACAAAGAGGGAATAGGTGCCCCCGTTCCACCGGCGGGCCAGTTCGAGGGCCCAACCGCGCAAGGGCAAACGCGCCACCGGCGGCGTGCCGACGGCAGCGGAGGGTGAACCAGGAGTGGGCGAGAGGATTTCGATGTTCATGCGATTTTGGAGACCGGGCCGTTACCGTTGGCGAACGGAGTTCCGCCGCCGAAACGGTTGGGCCGGGTCGATGAGAGGCGGGGGCACGAGCGCGGGAGCCGGAGCCGTCGCCTGGTAGCCCACGCGCATCTCTGTATTCGGCATGTCGCCGACCAGGTCCTTGAATTCATCCATCTCCGAGAGCCACTTGTTGGTCTGGTCCAGGTGCTCGACGGTCGCATCGATCCTGGCGGTGAGCGTCTCAGCATTCTTGGTCGCGATGGCATCAGCGCGAATCAGTTTGATCTGTTGAACCAGGCGGTCCTGCTCGGAAACCACCAGTTCCAGGTTCGCGCGTGTCTCTTCAGTCCGCTGCTCGCGTTTGCGCAGCACCTCCACGCGTTCGAGGCGCGAACCGAGAAAACGCTGCCGAGTCTCCAGCACCGGACTCGGACCTTTGGCCTTGAGTGCCTCGATTTCGGTGTTCAGGCGCGCGGCCTCCGCTTCGGCCTCTTTGAGCACCTCCGGCACGTTCTCCTGCTGTTCGGTCTCGAGAAATTGTTGGAGCGATTGCTCGATGCTCAGCAGGCGCAGGCACGTCCACATGAGCTCGTCGAGCTTCCGCAAGCGGGGGTCGGTGTTCGGGTCCGCCGAGGCCAGCAGGTTATCCGCGCTCGCGGTCTCGATGTCGCGGCAGACCCTTGCCAGGTCCGCGTAACGCCCACGCCGCTCCTCCGAGAGCGAATCGAGGATCGCCTGGCGGCGGCGCAGAAATTCCGCCACCTTCTGCGCCTCGACGGCGCGCCGCGCGCCATCGCGACGCCCGTCAACCCAGCGCCGGAAGAACGGCAGGTCCGGCAGATAGATCCAGCCGAGCACGTAGGCCGTCACCCCGATGATCAGGCCCAGGAACTGGGCGCTCATGAAGCCCAACCCGAGGGTCAGGAGGCCGAGCGCCGCGTGGTGCGGGCTCGAAACAAACTCACTGTGATAATTTGGCGCTCGCTCGTCCATGCGCTGTTTATGCCCTAATTGTACTCGTTCCCGGCCAAAAGCGATATACAATTTCGGGGCGGGTTTGGAGCCTTGGGGTCCGGACCGCTGGATGGCGGGTGCCCTCCTCCCCGCGATCGGTCGCACCACCTCGGTCAACCGCCCTCGATGGTCTACCGTTTTCCCGGTTTCCGTTCGTGGAGGACCTTCAGGAAGGTCTCATACACCACGTCGCGGCTATCGGCGTATTCCAACTGGATCAAGTTCCCCGGGTGTTGCGAATAAACGATGCGCAGTCCGCCAATCCGAAGCCGGCAAAAACCCTCCAACTCACTGTGCAGGGCTTTGATATCGCCGCGTCCGCCGTCCAGCCCGCGCACGGCGGCGCGTACACGCTTCTTGGTTTCCGGCGGCAGCGAAACCAGCCAGCGTTGCACCTGGTCAGAGGCCGAAATTGCCATCGGCCAAGTCCAGTTCCCGGTAGGCGAGGTGGCCCGCTTTGGCCGCCCGCAAAGTCTTCATCGCCGCAGGGTTGCTCAACAATTCCATCGTCTCGAGCAACGCATCGTAGTCTGCCAGTGGCATGGCTACATAAATAGGCTTGTCCCGCCGCGAGATCACAAACCGCCGTCCCGTCCGGCACAGCCGGGGCAGGTTCGCCTGCGCCTCGGAAACGGTATATGTAGGTTTATCCATATAATTACATATAATCAAATCGGAGAACTTGTCAAACCAATGAACCGTAGCTGAGCCGCTGTGGCCGGCCTTCAGGCCGGCCACCCGTTCGGGGTCAACAGACCACCAGCAGCCACCAGAAATCGCCCCGCCTTCGCCACCCTAAACCTTCATCCCATGCGGAGCGGGGGACTCCTCCTCCAGGCGGTGGAGCAACCCCTGGCAGAAGTCGATAAACCAGCGTTTGCGCCGACTCTCTTCAGGCGGCTCGGCGGGCCGGGGCACCTTGATGATCTCGACCAGTCGACCCGGGTTGGCCGCCATCAGATAGACCCGATCGCCTAAATAGACCGCCTCTTCCACGGAGTGGGTGACGAGAAAGACGGTTGCTTCCTGTTCATTCCAGAGTTGGATGAGCAACTCCTGCATGCGCAAGCGGCTACCTGGGTCGAGCGCCCCGAAGGGCTCATCCATGAGGAGGATGCGCGGGCGGAGGATAAGCGTGGCGGCGATGGCCACGCGCTGCTGCATCCCGCCAGAGAGCTCCGAGGGGTATTTCTGCTCGGAACCTTCCAACCCGACTTTCTTCACCCATTCCTGCGCCCGGTCAAGCCGCTCGCCCCGCGCCATGCCCCGCAGTTTCAGGCCGAAGGCCACGTTCTCCCGCACCGTGAGATGGGGCAGCAACGAGTACTTCTGGTCCACCAAACCGCGATCCGGCCCAGGTTCAGTGATGGGCTTGTCGAAGATCAGCACTTCGCCGCGGGTCGGGGGGAAATGCGGTTTCAGTCCGGCGATAATGCGCAAGAGGGTGGACTTGCCGCACCCGGAAGGTCCGACCAGGGTGATCAACTCCCCGACGTTCGGCAGGTCTTCAACCACGAACGAGATGTCCTGAATCGCGACTTTGGCATGGTGGCCTTCGCCGAAACTCTTGGTGACCCCCTTGAACACCACGACATCCGGAACTTTGACGGGTTTCGGCGGCTCCGAAGCGACCTCCGTCACTACCCCCGGCACTAATAAGTTGCCCGCCGAAGCCGAGGCGGATGGCTCAGCGGTGGCGACGGGTGAGTGGTCGGGATTGGCTGGGTTCATGCTGACACGGGGAGATCGGCTATTTGCTCTCGCGGTACGGGAAGAGGATCTCACCACCCAACCGCCACAAGCGGTCGCAAGCCACGGCGATGAGCACGATGACAATAATCACGGCATAGATGGACTCGGTTTGGCTTCGGCGTTCCGACACCGAGATGAGCCCGCCCAAGCCGTATTCGGGGCGGACGACCACCTCGGCCATGATAATCCAGCCCCAGCCCACTCCGTAGACACCGCGGAGGTGATCCCAGATATTGGCCTGGGCGACGGGAAAGAGTACGTGGCGCACCAACTGCCACTGGGAGGCGCCCTTGGTCACCGCAACATCCAGGAAAGCCCGGGGCACGTCCGCAATATCCTTGATCACCAAGGGCAGCGAGGCGACAAAACAGCCGATAAACAGAAAACCGATCTTCTGGGCCTCGCCGGTCCCGAACCAAGTCAGGCTCAGGGGGATAAAGACCACGATGGGAACATAGGCCCCCGCCAGAGACAGCGGCCGAAAGAAGGCGGCGACCGAGCGAAAGGTGGCCATGTAGATGCCCAGCGGCAAGGCGACCACCACCGCCAGCGTGAAACCAGCGGTCACCCGCAACCAGGATGAAAAGGCGCTTCGCACCAGCCCCTGTTGAAAATGGAGCGGCCCGAAGGCCTTCAGGACCTCCAACGGGCTGGGGAGGATTAAGGGCTGCACCAACCGGTCGTTCGGCTCCCCGCGGGTCACCATCCACCACACCGTTAGCACCAACCCGATGAACAAAGTAGTCAGCCCGATCCCCCGGACGTAGGAGAGGTCCGCATTCACATGCAATCGGCCGAGGCGCACGACCAGGGTGAGCAGCGTGACAAAGGCCAGCGCGAACACCAGGAAGCCCGCACAGGCCTGATGCTCGGTGGAACCCCTCATGAACACCCACCGCAACCCGCTGCCCGCAGCCAGAATGAAGGCCAGCAAGGAAACCCGCAACCCCACCTCCGGAAGCGACGGCCGTTGGCGGTGCCCCGCGTACGCCAGGATCGGCGGCAATACCGTCGCCAAAATGCCGGTTAATACCAGGAAACCCAGCGTCAGCAGTTTCGGCCGGTCCACGCCGCCGCCGGGGTCACCTTCAACCGCCACAGCCGCGGCGAACATCGGGGTCAGTATCGGGCAGAGATCCATGGTTCGTGCATCGGCGGAGTCACGGTGGAAGGGGCGTCACGCGTCGCTTACTACCGCAGTCCCTCCCGATGGGCGGTGGGGTCGGCGGATTAAGATCCCGTCTCCAGCGGGAAGACCTTGACCTCAACGCGCCGGTTCTTCTTGTTGTGCTCGGAGTTGCTGGGATCCGTGCAATTGGGCAGCGGATTATCCCAGCCATTGCCCACCACTTTGAACTTATTCGGGTCAAACCGATATTTCTCCATGATGGATTTGCGGACGGAATCAGCCCGGTCATAAGAAAGTTGGCGAACGAGGTCGGCCGGCACAATCCCTTTGCGGCTGGCATCCGTATTGCCCTCGATGATGATGTAGGCGTTACCGAACTTGCCGGCGAGCTTCCCGATTTCCTCGAGCGTGGCGGGGATGGTGGCGTCATACTCCGCGTTCAGAACCGACTTGTTCGGCTCGAACGAGATCATCACCGCTTTGGTCAAAACCTGCCCGGACCCGGCCTCGGCGGTCATATTCTTGAGCGCCTCGGGCTTGAAGGTGGGCTGGGAGAGATCTTTGACGTCCTTGTAGGCCTCGGAAAGGGCCGCCAGAATGTCCTTGTCTTTGATCTTCGCGGCGGGAACGGTCGAACTGATGGTGCCCAGCGATTTATAAATCGTGGAAGCGCTGTTCCACACCACCTCGAAGTTGGCTGGATTGAAGGGGTCGAGGAAAAACTTGGTGTTTTCGCGGTAGTTGGTGAGGTGGGCGTCGCCTTCGGCGATGCCGCCATCTTTGCCGACCATGTTCTTGCAGTCGGCCTCGGGCAATTGGAAGGCCGCGGCCAGGGCCCGCGCCGCAGTCCCAGGGTCCTTGCGCACCATGTCCATGCCCTCGAAGATCCCCTGCACCAGGCCGGAGACGATTTGGGGGTTTTCCTTGAGGAAATCATTGCGCACCGCCCAGACATCGGCGATGAGATGGTTAGCAGTCCCCGTCGTCACCACCAACCGCGTGCCTTTGAGCTTGTCGGTAATATTGTAGATGTCCGGCGACCAGCCCACAAAGGCGTCGTACTTGGATTCCGTCACAAAGATCTTGGCGGCGGAAGGGGCGTCGGCGGCCCATGAAAAGTCGATCTCGCCGGGATCGATTCCGGCGTCGATGAGCAGCGACATGATGAGATAGTGGCTGGGGGAGTTCTGGGCCAGGACGACCTTCTTGCGCTTGCCACCGGCAGGGCGGAGGTCGTTGATGCTCCGGATTTCACCCCGGGCAACCACCCCGTCGCCGCCGGCGGAGAAGTCGATTTGCTGGCAAACGACCGGCACCGTTCGGCTGTCTTTCGACAACTCCGGCGCGAAGAGCGCGATCATGTCAAGCGTGCCCCAGAGAATATGGCTCTTCCCGCTGGCGAAAAGGTCGCGAGCTTTGACCGGGTCGTCCACAATCGCCAACCGGACAAAGAAACCGTATTTCTTGTAGAACACGCTCTGGTCGTTGGGCTCCAGGCCCGCGTTGGCCACGATGATCGGCGCCCACCCCGGCCAGACGTTGATCGGAAACTGTACGATCAGCTTTCCGTCCTTCATCTCACGGCTGTAGCCGCTGACGCCCGTGACCGCCGGAATGGCGGAGCGCTCGACCAGCGTGGCGGCGTTGGTCCCCGCCAGCAACGGGATGGAATCGGGCACCGACTGCGCGGCCTGAACCGCCTTCTTGACCTCATCCGGGTTGATGGAAATATTGGCGGAGCGGGTCTTGGGGACCAGTTGGTCCCACCAACGAAAGACGCCGAAACCGACAACCCCCAGCAGCAGGATCGTCATTACAATTTTGCCTCGTGTAGTCATAACAATGGGAGTTTAAGTGGAAAGTGTTTGGATTATTTCTCAGCGATTTTTTGGCGTTCGGGCTGGGCTGCGGCCGGAGGTGTGGTCGTCGCCGCCGCCTCGGGTTGCACCATGCCCATCTTCTTTTTGTATTCCTGGAACAACGCATTGCCCCTCATTTTGCGCGCCTCCTGCTGGCGAGAGATGCCCGAACCCATTTCCTTAGCCAGGTCCAAGGTCGCCCGCATCTGCCCTTCGCCGGCGGCGGCGGATTGGCGAAGCTGTTGCATGGATTGACCGAGTTCTCCCCCCATCATCCCCTGGAGTTCGGTGATCGAGCTTTTCATCATCCCGGCCAGGCCCTCCAAGGAGCGCCCGATGGCCACCTTGGCCTTCACGCCCTCAAATTCGCGCTGGAAACGCTGAATCTCGCGCAGGCTCTCCGCGATGATCTCGGTGTTCTGCTTGTAGAGCTGTTCCAGACTGTCGGCCTGGCTCTTGTTGTCGTTGAGGTCCGATTCGAGCGTGGCCAACTCCTCGGCGTAATGGGCGCCGTTGGCTTCGTCGTTAGCCGCGGCAGCCGCCTGCAGGAGGCTCTGCAATTCTTCGCGCTGACGTTCCTGCCGCTTGATCTGGTCCTTGAGCAAGGCGATCTGCCCCGCCAGTTGCCCGTTCGCAAAATGCGCCTTGTCGGCTTTGGCCTTCGAATCGCGGATTCCGCGCTCGACGACCGCCTGGTTGATCGAATCGGTCTCGGTGGCCTTCTCGGCCATCAGGCCAAGCCAAATGAACAGACGTTTGATGGCTCTAAACATAGGTTTTCTTGGTTGGTTATTTCTTCGGTTCTTCTTCCTCGAGCAAGATCTGGCGCTTCAGAATAAACTCGAGCTGGGTGTTGAGTTGTTTCTCGTCCGCGGCGCCTACCACGGTCGCACCGAGTCGCTTCACCGCGCTGAACTGCGTGGCGTCCACGTCGAAGGCAACGAAGTGAACAGAAAACCGGGCCTGCTTCTGCTCCGCCTGCCGCTTGAGCGCGGGCAGGACCGTCGCCGGCTCCGGCCCGGCGGTGTTCAGACCATCGGTGATGACGAGCACATGTTTCCGCGACAAGGGCGAACTCAGGACGCGCTGCCCCGCCAGGCGGAGCGCGTTGCCCAGGGGGGTATTGCCCGCGGGGCTGGAAAAATGCGCCGCCCAGCCCTTGAGGGCGGCGGCATCAAACGGGCCAAACGGAATGGCTTCGCGCCCGGTCGAATTGCCGAACACGTAAAGGACGGTGGAAATATTGCGCGCAACCCCTCCCGCCGCATTGGTCTGAAAGGCCGCGATCTGGTCGGCCACGCGGGTCAGCGCCCGGTTGGCGATGACATATTTGGCAGTACTGCCGCCTTTGGCATCGGGCACCGGGTCCTTCATGGAGCCGGAAGTATCATAGATAATGGCGAGCGCCACGCCATCCTCCGCCCCTTGGGCGCGACACCGCGTCCCGGGCAGAAACCCCACCAGTCCCACCAGTATTGCAACCGACAACAGCGTTTTCATCGTCAAATCGATCCCTTTCTCCCCGTGCCAACGTCGCTACCCACACATCCTAAACACGAGGCGACTACGATGTCAACTTATCGCTGACTCCCCCACTGGCGCATCTATAAAGGGGCGAGGCGTTTGTAACCCCCGGGGCCACGGTCCACGACCTGCGCCAGACCAACGCGGGAGGCGCGTGGTCAGTGGGTCGATTTCATCATTCCTCCGTACTTTGCGTATCCAGGCTGGTTCGCCGACATGGCAATTTTTGCCGCGGTTCTGTTATCAACGCTGTTGGCCATCCGACGGATAACTGGGCGGAGGCGCCCTCAGTAAACTCAGGAGTACCGAACGGTCTTCCGTTCGGTATCCTTTCAGGCCTTTACGGCCGGATTATGAGCTCACGGTCGCCCGCCAAAACTGGGCCAGGGCACCGGCGAGCAACGCGTTGGTCCGCTTCCGGGGCGAGACGGTGAGCAAATGGGTCGAAACCGGCGTCCCGTTCACCAGATTGGTCGAGGTCTCGACCTTATAAGTCAGGCCGGCCCGCCCGGGCAGCTTGAAAACGAAGGAGCCGGCCGTGGGCTAGAACCACAACCCGCTGCCATGGGTGAGTTTGGTCGCCCCGAGGCCCGAGACGGCAATAGGATACCTCCCCGCACGTCAGCACTGGCGAGAAGGCACAGTCATTGACCGTGCTCCAACTCCACTCCTGCAAATGGTGGAGCAACCTCACGTCATCATCCCAGATCACTAAGCCGGGGGGAGCCGCGAGCGGGCTGAAACTGGTGCTGCTGCTCCCCATCCCGGCGCGTGGTTACGGTGATTTTCCCGCCCTCGCGCCCGTCGCAACCGTTGCGGTGATTCGTGTCTCCGAATTGAGAGTGAAACCGATTACCGCCAACGGTACGAAAAAAGCAATCAGCGCCTGAACACGGCATCCGAACCATTTGGTGCCAAGCCCCCTTCGTCTTCGTAACTCATTCACCACCAATGGGTAAGATGTTCATAGGGTTGAACCCGAGACAAAAGCAGATTCCTGCCATCTTAGAGCTTGCATACCACCACTAATATATGGTATAATATTTCCTATGAGCCATCCGCGACACGTGCCTAGCAAATGCATTGAGTTGGCATTTTCGAAAATGCTAGCGATTCCAAACACAAGGCTGCGGCGGAGAGTTCGCCTCAAAAAGTAAATTATGAAACAAACACCTCCTAGCCAGTTCGAGGCCGGTTCTGATGCTTACCAACGCCTTCCAGCACCCTATCAGACCGCCTCTTGGGCTTTTGCTATCCTGACCGCCTGCGCGCTGCTCAGCGCAACGGTCGGCGGTGCCAACGCAAGCACGATCGCCAGTCTTTCCATATATAGTTCCGGATTCGAGACCTCGTCCGGTTACGCACCTGGGAATCTCGATGCACAGGACGGATGGGTGGTAAACAGCGGCAGTGCAAATGTCTGGACCACCACCGTGTATGGCGGCACTCAGGCTGCCCAGATCAAATCCGGCGGATCGGTGACGCACCAGTTCGGAACCAGTTCCTCAAATGTCACTATCACAACTTACATGCAGGCGGTGAGTTCCCCTGCCCCTTCGATTCCGGCTACGGCTAACGCCGCGCTCCTCTATCTTGATGCCAATACCGGCATCACTTGTCTGAATGGCGACGGCAACGGCAACGGCACCTGGGTCGGTTCCGGCATTATTCCGTCGGCAGGCACCTGGTTCCGTCTGGATATAACCTTGGATTATTCCCACAAAACATGGAGCTGTTTGGTCAACGGCGCCTCCGCAGGATCAGGCTTGAATTTTCAAAGCACCAACATCACCGGCCTGGGGAGTCTGACCGTGAATGCGCCTGGTTCCGAGCAAACCCTGCTGGATGCCGCTTCCGTTGCCGGAACCTATACCGGGCCCTATCCCTTTTTGAACATCGCCCATCAGGGCTCTCAGGTCCTGCTTTCGTGGCCCGCGGCCTTTTCCGGATTCACGGTTCAGCAATCGCCGGCTTTGAGAAACCCCACCTGGACAACATTGCAATCGATCAATAACCAGGCTGTCGATAACAGCGGTATTTCGCCTCACTTTTATCGTTTGATAGGAAATTACTGATAGAAGGGAATTCATCGCCAAACCACACTCAACAAATAATACAACGCCTGCTACACCAATCGCGGGTAATGAGCCCGCGGAAATTCGGTACAGGCACACCACCAAAGATCATGAATAACAATAATCCGGCTTCACACGATAACGAAGCAAAACAACCATCCGAAGAAACTACCAGCATTGGATCACACCTCACGCGACGCAAGGCTATTACCGGTGGCGTCAGTGCTCTGGCACTCGGTCTGCTCGGGGCGACGAAAGCCAAAGCCCAGGTTACCAACCCCGTGCTCGTGGCAATCGGTGGCCGATGCGAGGGGCGCATCATCAAGCTGAGTTCCGCGGACGGCGCTGCCTGGATGCAAAACATGCTGAGCCGCAGCCCCGATTTACAGGCTTATCTCAACTACTTTACGGCTCAGGGAATGAGTTTTATCATGTCGCGGGCGCAGGTTTATGTCCACACCGTCACGACCTTCGGAGCCACCCCCAAACGGGTTCCGAACATTTTCGGGATACTCCCCAGTTTCCAGCAGGTGGATCGCAGCGCCCCCAGTCACACGGCGGTCGGGCTTGGAATCAACGCTCAGGGTTACGTCTCCGCCGGTTCAGTGGTCGTGAACCACAATCCCTTCTCAATCCAGCAGTTCTCCGCGCTGGATCTGGTGCCCAATGGCACCGGTACGCCGAGCGTCGTTCCTCGTACGATCTCCGCTTCGCAACTTCAATCGTTTAGCGTTTCGGAAGTGGCCGCTTTGTTGGGAACTCCGTCGTTGCCGCCCAACTTCTTCAGCACCAACAACGGCATCCTAGAGGATGCTGACCGTGCATCAGTCCTGGCACTGACTTATCAGGCGATACTGAGCGATTCCTATGCCGCACCGCTCTATCCGCCTTCCGGCTTCAATGCCCTGGTCGGTCAGACCTCACTGGTTACCAAATTCGCCGAAGGCAATTACCAGCGCACGGCCTCGGCTGCCGGCAGCGGGACCTTCTGCTGCTGTGTGTTGACGACCTGCTGCTGCAATGGTTCCACCAGCACATCACTGGCTATTGCCGCAAGCCCGAATTCAAACCTGGCAGCATAACGAACTCGCCCGCGAAGCCAAACTGACCTGTGTACTGCCTCCCGGCGGCGTGCCAACGTCGCTCTGGAGGCAGTTTCTGCTGTGCACCATCGACTCCATGGATCCCACCAATCTTAACCGCCCACTTCTCTCAAAAGTCCCCGGCACGGGACAAGCTGATCTGCTTGATTGCCTTGCTCCGCCCGATACCGCCCTTTTCGCAAGGCTGCAGCCTCTGCTCGATGGCAACACCGATCTGGCCGAAATACTGGTCAAACTGGGGATCGCCGGATATGATCCCCGCGACGTGACTCGCGTCATGGCCATCCTGCTAGACCGAGGATTGCTCGCGGAAGGCGCCTCTGACAATGCAGCGGCCCTCAGTGAAGCCCACGCCGGTCATCACCTCAGGCAAATTAGGTTGTTCGACCGTTGGATGGGAGAAGATTCTGCGGTGCTTGGACCGCAGACGAAGGGACACCAGGCACAGGTAAGACTAGCCAAAGCACGCGTCATCATTATCGGACTTGGGCGGAATGGAGCCGCCCTGGCCAGATCGCTTGCTGGAGCGGGCATAGGTGAGCTTTTTGGAATTAGAGCACCCGATGATTCAGGGCTGCAAGACACAGATTCATTCCCCGACCTGGGCACGGCCATCACCCGGGCAAATCCCGACACGGTCTACAAGGAAGTTGAGGAACCATCCGATCTACCGCCATCCTCCGCAGAGGTCGCATCGCTTATGGTCTATTGTCCCGATGACTTTGACCACGGGCTTTGTATGCAACTCAATGAAGTCGCGCTGACGTCGGATGTGCCATACCTTATCTATCAGCAGACGGCATTTCATGTGGAAATTGGGCCTTTGATTTTTCCCAGGCAGACCGCCTGCTATATATGCTCCGTGCTGAGGCGAAAGGGTTCGCATGGAGGACTTAACATTGACGAAACCATGAAAGGCGCCTCCTGCTCCTTCGGTTTCCCTGTGGGGATAGATTTTCTTGCGGTAGAGATTCTCAAGTTGTTCACTCAGTCTTCACTTCCCGCGTGCAGGGGAAAAATCTGGCGACTCCATCTTACCAGCGGAGTTTCCGAGGTGCATCCGGTGTTGAAGTTGCCGCGTTGCGTTGCCTGCGGATCCCACCGCAAAAACCCCTCCAAGAAACTCTGGAACATTTGACGATGTGCCATTCTAATTGTTTTGACATAGGCCAATCCGAACCACGACATCCGCCACAATCGCAGTTGGTCGATGGTTTGACGGGCATCGTGTCGTTTGTCAGTGACATTGAACGCGGGCGCTCTGATCCCGATACCTTCGTCAGTGTGGCCGAATCGGGAGATCTGGCCTCGTTCGGATTTCCCGGAGGAAGCAGGCGCATTATCGGTTCTGGAGCCGGGATGACCTACGACGATGCGTTCTGGGCATCGGTAGGGGAAACCGTGGAACGGTACTGTCTTCAATCCGTTCCTTACGAAGACATGGTCGTGGCATCATGGCGCGAACTAAAGGAGGCTGGGCATGAAGCGGTCGCGCCCGAAGACTGGGCTTTGTTCGACCCAGGCCAGAACCAAGGCCGTGATTTTTTCTTTCCTCCTTTCGACCGTGAAACCAAAGTGGCTTGGGTCCGTTTGGACAGCCTCACTCGACGGGTTGAGACCTACGTTCCTGCCTGCATGGTCTATTTCATGGTCAAGCCGGTTGCAGGGGCCGCGGTCGTGTCACCCGGAGTATCAACCGGTGCAGCCTGCGCACGATCCATTGCTGAGGGAATATTCAAAGGTATCTGTGAGATCGTGGAGCGCGATGCCTTCATGATCATGTGGCGCAACCAACTGGCCTGTCCACGCGTGGAGATTGACAAACAAAGCAGCATCTACAATCTCGTCCAGGATAAATTTATCCGTCACGGGTTTGATTACACCATTATCGAGACGACCCTGGATCTGGGGATTCCGTCATTCTGCGGAATCCTGCGGAACACGCGCCACCATCCGACGCGCATCATCGTTGGAGGTTCGTGCCATCCAGACCCTGAACGCGCCGTGATTAAGACTCTGCTTGAACTGGCCCAGGGCATCCAATGGATGAACCATCTCGGCGCCAAGTCATTCAAGGCGGAGCCCGGCTTTACCAACGTCCATACCTTCGATGAACGAATGCTTCTATACGCCTATGGCAACTATCCTGAGGCGTTCAGATTCCTGCTCGATAACCCGAATGTGGTGAAACTTTCCCAAATCCCTTCCGTGGATCAGGGCAGTGACAGTGCCAACATCCGCCGCAGTGTCGATCTGCTGGCGAGGAAGCAAATTGAATTGCTCGCTTTGGATGTCACCTCGGAAGATGTTGAAGGAACCGGCGTTTCTGTCATCCGCGTGGTTGCACCGCAATGCGAGGCGATGGAAGGGGATTACCGTGCGCAGTTCCTCGGTGGCAAACGCTGGCGGCAAGTCCCGGTGGATACCGGGTATCGTCCCAAACCTTCCACACTTCAGGAGATAAACTCTTTCCCGCATCCGTACCCCTGAGCCATTATGAAATCGGTAAAACGCCCTAATTACAATCGCCTGACCATTCCGACTCCGGCCGAACTATTCTCGCCGATGGAGGTGTATCACGAGAATTCAAAACTCCAGCCCTCCGATTACGAACTGTTTTCCACCGTCAATCTCGTGAACACTTCGGCGGACATCCGCCATTACACGACCCACCCGTTCGTGAATTATCCCGGCAATCCAACTATCCCGCTGGCAGCAAACCTCCCGGCCCATCCGGCTGATTTTGAGACGGTTCTTCGGGCCAGAAGATCGGAACATGATTATTCCGGGAGGAGCATGGCTTTTGAGTCTTTCAGCCGCCTTCTCATCCTTGGGGACGGCATTGTAGCCAGGAAAACCATAGAGGAAGGCAATGCGTTCTCGCTCCGCACGGCACCTTCAGGCGGAGGGCTCAATCCCGTAGAGATTTACCCGATCGTCATGCGGGTGCACGGGGTGACACCGGGGATTTATTTTTTCAATCCCGATCAAAACCACCTTGAAGAACTCTCCCTCGGTGACTTTACGGCGGACTTGTGCGAAGCCACCAACATGCGGGACGAGATCCGCAAAGCATCCGCCTGTTTCGCGCTCGTGGGGGTCATGCCGCGATCCAGTTTTAAGTATGGCAACCGGGCATACCGATTCGTGCTGCTCGAAGCCGGTCACATCGCCCAAAATATTCTTCTGTCCTGCCAGTCCATGAGCCTCGGCGGTTTGCCGCTCGGAGGGTTCACCGATGACAAGATCAACGGCATGCTAAAGCTCGACGGCTGCACGGAGATTACGGTGTATCTCGTCCTGGTCGGTGAAAAGGGACATGCCGTGGTTTGAATCGCGAGAGCGAGATTATCTGGCCATCGCAGCTTGGTGTCCCCAGACGGTTCGAGTAGCGATAAGAGTTATGTGCGAACCGTTTTTTCAACCCGGACTGGTTAGGGGTTTAGGGTCGTTCGCCAGAACTGTGCCCGAGCGGCGGGGACCAAAGCGTTGGTCAGGTTCAGCGGGGAGACGGTGAGCACATTGGTCGAAACCCGCGTCCAGTTTACCAGATTGGTGGAGGTCTCGACCTTATAAGTCTGGCCAGCCTGCCCGGAGAGCTGGAAAACGAAAGAACCGGCCGTGGGCTGAGGTTCGATCACCTTGAGCACCGCCGGGGGCAAGGACACGAGCTGCACGTTATCCACGTAAAACGAGGTGGTGCCGCCGGCCGTGGGCCAAAACCAGAACCCGTTGCAATGGGTGAGGTTGGCCACCCCGAGGGCCGAGAGCGGGAGGATGAACTGCTGCCAGGAATTGGCCGGGAGCCCCGGCAGTGGGTAAATGCCCTGATAAGAGTTGGAGACCACGCCCATGACCTGCAACCCCTGCGAGCCAGCGGCGCCACCGTTGATCCAGAAGCTTAAGCTAGCGTAGGGGACGGTATTCACCCCAGCGGGGTTGTATAACGAAAGCGCGTTGTACGCTGTCCCCGAGACGCTAATCGAATACATCCCCCCGGGCAGCACTGGCGAAAGGGCATAATCGTTGACCGTGGTCCAACTCCAGTCCTGGAAACCGTTGAGCAACCCCAGGTCATCGTCATAGATCACCAAACTGGCCGGAGCCACGAGCGGGATAAAACTGGTGCTGCTGGTCGCCACCCCGGCGGGCGTGGTTACGGCGATTCTCCCCACCGTCGCACCCATTGGAACCGTCGCGGTGATTTGCGTCTCCGAATTGACGGTGAAGCCGGAGCTAACACCATTGAACGCGACGGAGGTCGCGCCGGTGAAATTCTGCCCGACAATGAAGATGGGCGTGCCCACGTAACCACTGCTCGGGATTGTGGAGATAATCGGTGTTTGCCCACCGCCCGAGGCATTGGTCACCACCAGGTTGAGCGCAGAACTGACGACGCGATTGACGGTAATCCAGAGCCGCTGACTGTTGGTATCAACACTGGCGAAATAGTCCACACCCGCCGTCGTGAGCCCAGACCCGACCGAAATGGACGCGGGCAACTGGTTCGAGGTGTAGTTGTCGATGATAAAAATGGGGTGATCCAGCGGCTTGCCGATGGCGGGCGTGAGGATGGCGTTGGCACTGTTGGCAGCGGCCGCCAACTCCCAACTGGCATAGATGGGATTGTAGCCGGCGGGCGTGTAGGTCAGGTTCGTATTGGCGGCATTGCCGACTCCGGCGGGACCGCTGGTCTTGACCGTGCCCGTCGAGGCCACGAGCGTCGCACGGGCGGCGTTTTCCATTTGCGTGACCTCCTGCCCCACCACTCCGTTGGTGTAGGACCCGGAGTGCGTCCCGAGCACGACAAAGACCGAATATGCCATGAGCATCCCACTGACCCGCGTACCGCTATTAATGCTGGCCCCCGAGGTGGAATGCTGCCAGTACTGCGTCGGATCGAGAGCAGTGTTGCCGGCATTGTAGCCACCGACGCGTCCGAAATTGCCTCCCCACGAGAGCTTCGAGTAACTCACCTGGATGGCAGCGCCCGCGCCCTGCGTATCGCCCGACCAGTCCGGGTGGAGGATATAGTCCACCAACTGGAAAGCCCACGCGTCGGGACCCGTGTCGCTGGCGCCGTAAGGGATCATGGGGCCGTTGAGTTTCTGTTGTCCGCGCGGATCGAACGTCGAATTGAGATCCCGATCCGCGCCCTGGTCTTCCAGGGTAATCGGGAGGGTGGCGACATGGCCCATCTCGGCGTCCACCTCGTTGGTGCTAACCCACTCCATGGCGTAGGGGATAGTGTTGGGAAGCGTATCGCTCCAACCTGACAGCCCGGTCACCAGTTCGGGCGGGGCGGCGAGGGTCACGAACTTGAGGGTGTCGCCATAGGAGGCCCCGCCCACATCGGAACCGCCACTGGTGCCGTCGAAATTCAACGAACCATAGGGTGAACGGGTGTCGGCTCCCAGATTTCCCGTCGTGGCCCGGGCGTCCTGGCTGATGGCGAACACCGGATGAGAACGCCCATCGGCAAAGAACCAGCAGATGCTGGTGGGAACCGTTTGCCCGGCAATGGCATAGGTCGGCATATTGAAACCGATCAGCGCGTGACTCGCGCCGGCAAGCAGATTGGTGGTGCTTCCCGGAACGGCCTGGTCCAGCGAGTTGTAGTCCCCCATGCCTGCCGTGTGGTTCTGCACAAAGCCGTCGCCGGGGTACCCGGTAATCCCGGTCCCGGCACAGACCCGGGTAGTTCCGTTGACTTGGTAGTTGAGTTGGTAAAGATAGCCCGGCCCGCTCCCACTCTGCTTCACCAGCACCGCTGACCTCGGCTGCCCCGCGCTATCCAGCCACTGGATCTGCAACGCGGGTTTGCCATTGCCGGAGGTCACATTGCTGATGGAAAGCGCGAGGGCGGTCAGGGACGGGGCCAAACCGGCGGCGAGTATGGTCAGCGTGATGCGCCAACGGAGATATTTCATACCCCCCAGTCGGTTAATGGATTTCATATCATCCATCATGTAATTCAACATGATTATGTTTTCAATAATTATGTTTTAATTATCGGTATAGCATGGGGTTCCACTATGATAGTTCGTTCATACCGGGGCCCTTGGCAAGCCCTACGGTATCCTGACTTCCACCTGATAGGTCTTGCCCGCCTCGATCTCGGTAACCCGGTTGTCATGCAGGCGTTCACCGGCGAGCAGAACCAGTGTCGCGGGAACTCCTTTCTCCCGCGCGATGGCGATCCGGAAGGTGGCCCCGCGAAACTGCCGGGTCAATTTCGCCCGATCCCAGTGGCCCGGCAATTGCGGCTGAATCAACAACCCTTGCTGGTCCCCTTTGACGCCCAACAATCCCTCGATGAGGCAGCGGTATAACCAGGCCACGGTGCCGGTGTTAAACAGTTGGCTGGAGCGGCCCGCCGTTCTCGGATACTGGTGGCAGGCCCCGCGATAGTAGTTAGGGATGAAAACCGGCAACTGACCGCGCCGTTCGTAATCCGTCAAATCCGGGCCGGGGATCATCTGACGCAAGAGGCGGAACGCCCGGTCGGCCTCACCGATCGAGTACAGGCTGTAGATGTAAAATGCCGCCGTGTGATTGTAAATGGAGCCATTCTCGGCCGAGCCCGGGAACTTCTGGGTGACGCGCCCCACATCCTCGCGCATGCTGGTGAAGGCCGGCGCGAGCATCATGACGCCGTAGGGCGTCTCCAGTTGCTCCGCCACCGCCCCGATCATCAACCGGCGCTGGCCCTCGTCGGCCGTCCCCGCCAGGATGGCCCAGCTTTGGGGATTGAGGAAGATGCGGCCCTCCCGGTCGCGGCTAACGCCAAATACCACCCCATCGTCAGTGATCCCCCGGCCGAACCAACGGCCATCCCAGAGGTAGGTGTTTACCGCCCGGTTGATCTCCCTGGCCTCGCCCCTGAATTCCTCCGCCAGGCAGCTCGCCCCTTCACCCGCGCAGACCTGGGCCCACAGGTTCAGCGCGTAGGCCGTGGCCACCGAGAGCCAGCCGGACACGCCTTTGCCTTTCCAACCGACCATGTTCATCGGGTCGCACCAATCGCCTTGGCCAATATAACTCAAGCCACGCTGGTCGCGCCCTTGGAGCAACCAACGCAGCGCGCCGGTGATCCGGTCGAAAACCGTGCGGCAATCGCCCTCCCGGCCGGTGACCGCCTCTCGCAGGATCGCGTAGTCGTTGGTTTCATCCAGGTAAGCCTTCAAGCAAATCGGGAGCCACACACCGTGGTCGGTATGAGGAATTTGGTTGATGTACTTCAGCTCCGCCCCCGCGGCCAGAAGAATGCCATCGGGCATCGCACCCGAGGGCTCCTGTTGGCTCAGCGCCCGCAGGAACGCGGCCCGCGCCACTCCGGGCTGCACGTAACTCATCCCCATATTGTCTTGCAGGTAGTTGCGCGTCTGCGGGTCGGTGCTCAGCCGATTCACGTCCCCGTGATAGAACACCTGGCGCGGCAGCCAGTGGTTCACGAAGTTGTCCAGTTCCGGGTCGGGGGTCTCGATGCTCAGGACTCCTTGGCCCTGGGCGACGTAGCCGGCGTATGCGACCGCCGCGCGGGCGGCGCCTTCGGCGCTCAGGTATTTTTCCCGCAGCGCGACGATCTCCGCGTCATCAAACGCCGGTCCAAACAGAAATCGGTAGTGCTGGCACTCGTTAGCAGCTAGTCCGATACGATATTGTAGAACCGCCGTCGGGGTTTCGTAGCGAGCCTCGCTCCGGCCTAGCTCCGCTTGCCCCACGCCGGTCGGACACTGCAAGCCGCCTTCCCCCTCGAAGGCCTCTTGCCTGGCTTCCCAGGCCACGGGCGCCCGATCGGCAAGCAAGAAGGTCTTGTCCTTGAATTCGCGGTTCTTAAAATAGTCCGCCACCTTCTGGTACGGAGTCACCCCGGTGGCCACGATCCCCACCAGATCGGGCCGGTACTCGCCGGACTGGTTCATCCAACTCATGTAACCAATCGGGAAATAGGGGTAGAGGCTGATCTTCCGAGCGCGACCCGAAAGGTTGCGGACTTTCAGGCTCCATATTTCGACCACCTCAGCCGCCGACAAGGTCAGGGTAAGCTCCAACCTGAGGCCGTCCTTCTCGACGCGCCACCGCAGGTCGCTCTTCCCCACCGAGAAGCTGAAATGGTCAAGCGGCGCGCGCACCGGCTCATAAGGTGCCGAGAACAATCCGCCCGTCTCCTCATCCTTGACGTAAATGAAACGGCCGGGGTGGTGAGCGTAATACGGCTGCTCCGGCTGCATGAAGGTCTTGGCCTCCAAGTTGGGGGCGTAGGCGTACTTCGCCGGCTCGGGCTGCATGAACTGGGCGATGGCATAGCCCCGGCAAGTCACCTGGATCATCATGCGCCGATTCCACAGGAAACCCGCCGCCTTGGGCAAGGCCGTGGGGCTCAGCAGTTCGAACCGCTCACCGTTATGCGTGGGATGCAACATGATTTCCTAGCTTGCGCTCGGCGAGGTCTTTCTGGATCTGGACCATTTGCTGGTTATCCAACTGATAGAACAGCATCACGCCCACCGCCAGGAAGGCGAACGCTGCCGGAATGAAGGACATCAGCATCACCATGCCGGTTTGCGAACGCGGCGTCTGCGCCACGTTGGCCACATAACCGAGTGCGGTGAAGACCCAGCCCATCAAGGCCGCCGCCAGCGCCGTGCCCAGTTTCTGCGAAAAAGTGGCCGCCGCAAAGGTCATGGCGGTAGCCCGGCGTCCGGTGCGCCATTCGTTGTAATCGGCGGTGTCCGCATACATGGACCACGCCAGCGGCGACTTGGGGCCCAGCACCAGACCGATGGCAATTTGGAGGGCAAACATCCAGCCAATGGCGTCCTTGGGTACAAAGAAAAACGCGCTGGATAAAACGCCCGTGGCGCTCATCAGACCGATCAACAGCCGTTTCTTGTCGATCAACCGGGTCAGCAAGGGCGTCAGCGCCGCCCCGGCCGCCGCCGCTGCCATGTAAGCGGGCACAAACGCCGCCACCAGGTCAGGCCGCCGCACATAATATTTGAAGTAGTAGGCGGACGTGGCACTTCGCAAGGTGATGGTCAGCATGATAATGAGCGCGAGAAAGAACAGCGCCGTCCACGGGCCGTTGTGCGTGAGGTCTCGCACGTCCTGCCACACCGCGGTTTTTTGTGCCGGTGGCGGGGTAACGCGCTCACGGGTATTCAGGAAAGTCGCCACAAAAATGCTGGACGCCGCCACCCCCCAAAATGCCATCGTCAACTGCCACCCCAACTTCTCGTTCCCGTGTCCCAGCCATTTCACCAAATGCGGCGTGGCGGCCGTCACCAACATGCTGCCGCCAAAGGCGAAGATAAACCGCAGACCGTTGATGGTGGAACGCTCCTGCGGGTCGCTCGACATCACCCCCGAGAGGGCGTTGTAGGGGATATTGATGCCCGTGTAACTGACCATCATGAAGAGATACGTCCCATAGGCCCAGACCAGCTTGCCCCCCTCGCGCAGGTCGGGCGTGGTGTACGTAAGCACCCCAGCCGCGGCCAAAGGAATCGCCATCCAAATGAGGTAGGGCCGGAACTTGCCAAACCGCGTGTTGGTCCGATCCGCGACGGCGCCAATCAGGGGATCGGTGAACGCGTTGACGATCTTGATCGCCGATAGCATGAAACCCGCCGCCGCGGCTGAGATCCCGAAGACGTCGGTGTAGAAAATCATCAAGAACGTCGCGATGTTGGCCCAATAGAAATTGAACCCCATATCGGCGACGCCATAAGCGATTCTCTCCCGCCAGGCTAACGGGGTCTTTCCAGGGACAATGGTCATGCCGGCTAGCGTTTACCAAAGGGACTTTCGCAGCGCGAGGTTTTTCCGTCGGCGTCATCCGGCCCAGGCTGGGAAACTCGCCCCCCCATCTCGCCACCGACGGGACCAGAAAACCTCCAGTGCCGGGCCGCATGCATCGAGTTCATGAGACCAACGGGCTGTCCGGGTGGACCACGGCGCGCGATTAGCTCGATCCTCCCGATCGCGTTGTGGTGGGCACGCAACCCCCGCGATACTTGGTCCGCGGGGGCTTTTGCGCGTCGATGTTCCCTGTAAGGTCCGCCCGCTTTTCCGTCTGTACCCCATGACAGCCGTTTTTATCGACGAAGTAAACAGTAACAACCCCAGGGCGCGGGTTGCGCCCACCTGGAGAAAACAGCCATGAAAACCCCTAACCCGCAATCCCTCGCCCTCTCTCTGGGCTGCGCCGCCGTGCTGGCCGCCGGCGCCCCGGCCACCTCCCTGGCCTTCGGCAATCCCGGCGTCCTCCCGCCAGAGTCCATGCCCTACGGGCTTTCCTACGGCGACTGGGGCGCCCGGTGGTGGCAGTGGATCTATTCCTTCCCCTACACCAACAATCCGGGGACTGACACCAACGGGGCGTACGCCGCACAGGGGCAGTCGGGTCCGGTCTGGTTCCTGGCCGGTACCTTTGGCGGCCCGGCCGTCACCCGCGCCGTCACGGTCCCCGGCGACAAGGCCATCTTCTTGCCACTCCTCAGTTACCTCAACGATTACCCTTGTCCCGACCCGAATTTCCACCCCCTTCCCTCGCAGTCATTGCAGGACTTCCTCACCTACGGCGATACCAACTATATGGGGGCCGAGACCTTCGTCTCCCTGCCGGATTTGACCCTTGAGGCCGACCTGGACGGGGTCACCCTGGCCAACCTGACGGATTTTAAGGGCCTGTCCCCATTGATCACCTTCACGGCCGACGCGAGCTTGGTGCCGGTGGATTCGTGCCTCACCGGGAAGCCTCAATCCGGCGTGTCCGACGGTTATTGGCTGATGCTCAACCCGCTCTCGCCCGGCCCGCACCAACTCCACTTCAGAACCACCATCCCCTCGATGAGCTTCCTGGTGGAAGTTACCTACAACCTCGAGGTCACCCCCGCCATCACGCCCCCCGCGTCCATGCCTTGCGGCTTGTCTTGCGGCGAGTGGGGCGCCCGGTGGTGGCAGTGGCTCTATTCCATCCCCTATGCCAACAACCCTAACGCCGACACCACCGGCGCCTACGCCACCCTCGGCCAGTCCGGCCCGGTCTGGTTCCTCGCTGGCACCTTCGGCGGTCCCGCCGTCTCGCGCTCGATCACCGTGCCCTTTGGCAAATCCATCTTCTTTCCCATCGTGAACTATCTCAGCGACTTTCCTTGTCCCTGCAATGGCGCAAATTTCCAGCCGGACAACGGCCAATCGCTCCAGGACTTTCTCGCCTATGGCAACGCGAACTTCTGGGGGGCCTCGAATTATATGGCGGTGCCGGACCTGACGCTGGAGGCGGAAGTCGACGGCGTGGCCCTAGCCAACCTGACGAACTACCAGGCGTTGTCTTCCTTGTTCACTTTCACCGCCGACCCCAGCTTGAGCCAGGCCGATTGCTGTGTCAGTGGCAGCTTGCAATACGGCGTGTCGGACGGCTACTGGATCATGCTCAACCCGTTGCCGGCGGGACCGCACACCATTCACTTCAAAGCCACCATTCCGTCCTTCAGCTTTGCCGTCGAGGTCACCGACCACCTGGTCGTAACGCCCTCGGTCGCGCCACCGACGGCCACCGTCTACGGGCGCTCCTACGCTGACTGGAGCGCCGCCTGGTGGGAATGGCTCTACAAGCTGCCCGTGAACCAGAACCCGATGTTCCTGGACGGTAATCTGGACTTGAGCCTGCGCCAGCCGGACGGCCCGGTCTGGTTCCTGGGCGGCATGATGGTGATCTCCACCGAACCGAACGCGTTCGTCGGGGTCGCCCACCGCACCGGCACTGTCCCCGCCGGCAAGGCCCTCTTCTTTCCCATCCTCAACAGTGAACTCGACAACCCGACCACCCCGAACCCGGATGGCACGTTTCCGGGCACTTATTCCACCGACGAGCTCAAGGCCATGAACCAGGCCTTGCTGGATACCGCCACGGGTGTCGCCTGCGAAATCGACGGGGTGAGTGTGGCCAACCTGTCGAATCCCCTCACCACCCCGTATCGCATCGTGGCACCGGTGTTCGACTTCTGGCTCCCGTCCTACAACAACATCGAGCAGTTCTGGGGTATGAACGTCTCCGGCTGGATCAGCAACGCCGTATCGGATGGGGTGTTCCTCATGCTGGACCCACTCCCCGCCGGGCAGCACACGATTCACTTCACCGGGACCTTCCCCAACTCTCCCCCGGTTTCCCCCAGCTTCAAACTCGACATCACTTATAACCTCACCGTAGTCGACCAGCCTCCGGTGGCAGCCCCCGATTCCACTCCCTACGGTCTCTCCTACGCCCAGTGGTCCGCCAGGCACTGGCAGTGGCTCTACTCGGCCCCCGTCCCCCAAAATCCGCTGTTCATGGACGGTCTTGTCGATCTGAGTCTGAACCAGCCGGATGGCCCCGTCTGGTTCCTGGGCGGAACCTGCAACACCATCCAGACCCCCACCGGCTACTTTGGCGCCGCCACCCGTACCGGCACTGTCCCTGCCGGCAAGGCCCTCTTCTTCCCCATCCTGGATTGTGAATGGGACAACCCGACGACCGCCGCCCCCGATGGCACCTACCCGGGGAGCTACACGACCGACCAATTACGCGGCTTTGCCCGGGCCGATACCGATGCCGCCACGAACCTCATCTGCGAGATCGATGGGGTGCCCCTCCTGAACCTCACCAACTCGCTCACCACGCCCTACCGCGCCGCCTCGCCGATGTTTGACTTCTGCCTGCCCACCTACGAAAACGTGGAACAATTCTGGGGCTTCACCGGTCTCTCGGGCTGGGTCTCCAACGCGGTGGCCGACGGCGTCTTCGTCATGCTTAAACCCCTCCCGGTGGGGCCTCATACCATCCATATCGCGGGCT
>Ga0364880_10053_pt1 | contig 71526 bp, 39 predicted proteins | sample ExccelJu500001D3_5_FD_206927 | JGI IMG/M metagenome (GOLD analysis project Ga0364880, IMG submission 206927) | Enriched cells from Trout Bog Lake Hypolimnion, Wisconsin, USA - BchlTB.July30.5000.01.D3 | ecosystem: Environmental > Aquatic > Freshwater > Lake > Hypolimnion/Profundal zone | place... | reverse complement strand
GCCAAAGCCACTGCTGCCCCGGCAGCCAAGTCGGCGGTAAAGGCGGTCGTAGCTGCCAAACCAGTTGTCAAAGCTGTTGTGGTTGGCAAACCATCTGCCAAAAAAGGTAAAATTAGTCCTGAAGGCATGGCGCGGATCATTGCCGCCGCCAAAGCCCGCTGGGCCAGAGTCAAAGCCGCTCAAGCCGCCAAGGGTTCCAAGAAATAATTTGCAGTCCATTTCAGGCCACTCTTTTAAGAGTGGCCTTTTTTCCATTGTGAGGCTGGCTTAGTTAAGCAATCGTTTTGAGATTTGCCTCAGGGGGTATTGTTGCATCGGGGTCCTGGGGAAAATGGTCATCTAACGAAGTCATCCACCGCCTCAATTTCGCCTCAATTTTATAGCGCGGCATGGCAAAACGCTCCCGCGATAACGCGATGAGCTTGTCTCTCCGGCCAACGCGATTTTCCAGCGGTGGCAGCATCTGCGCCCGGAACGGTTCGCGGTTGGTGCCGCCGACCAGCAATTTCACCACCGCTTCATACTGGTTCAAATCGGCCAGCGCCGTCGCCGGAATGGTTTTGCCAAATTCCTTGGTCATCACTTCCGCATCAGTGTAGCCGATCCGGAAGGCCACCAACGTTCCGACGTTTCCGAACACGGCCTGCCGGATCGGTTCGGAAAGCTGATCAATGTATTGGTGCGACAGCGTGAGGCAGAGCCGGTATTTTCTGGCTTCCGCCAGGATGGAGGCAAACGCATCCGTCGAGAAATTCTGAAACTCGTCAATGAACAGGTAAAAATCCCGGCGTTCGGATTCCGGCCGGTTGGCGCGCGCCATTGCGCCCAACTGAAATTGCGTCACCAGCAGGGAACCGAGCAGGTTTGCCTTGTCGTGTCCCAACTGCCCCTTGGACAGATTTGCGATGAACAGTCGTCCATTATCCATCACGAACGGGAGATCCACTTTTTTTTTGACCTGGCCCAAAATATTTCGGACCACGGGATTCAACAGGAACTGGCCGATTTTATTTTGGATCGGCGCGATGGCCTCGCGTTTGAAACGCTCGTCGTAGTTCGTATATTCCTCCGCCCAAAACGCGCGAATGAACGGGTCTTTGACCTGACGCATGACTTTCTCGCGGTAGCGGTCATCGGTGAGCAGACGATTCACACCGAGCAAAGTCTGGTTCCGGCATTCCAACAACGCGGAGGCCGCGTTGTAGAGAATGTATTCGAGTCGTGGGCCCCACGAATCCCGCCAGATGCCCTTGAATGCCGCCACAATGCCCGAGGCGACAAGGTGCCGGTCATCGGGGGCTACGCTGCCGATGACATTCAATCCGATGGGAAATTCCAAATCGCCCGGATTGAAATACACCAGATGATCCGCCCGCTTGGGCGGAATGTGATTCAACAGTTCTTCGGCCAGGTCGCCGTGTGGGTCAATGACCCCGACGCCATGCCCCAGCGCGATGTGCTGCAAAATCAAATTTCTCAGTAGCGTGGTTTTACCAGTGCCGGTTTTGCCGATGATGTAGAGGTGCTGTCGCTCATCAACTGCAGCAATGCCAAAAGGCTGGGGATCGCCCCAGCCTATTTCCTCGCCAATGATGATGTCGGGGTTTTGGTCGTTCATGGTGCCAAAACCAGCCGCCACTCCTGAACGTCCCGGTTGTGGTGGATGTAGTGACGCCGGCAGCAGTGCTTGGGGCACGCCGGCCAGATAATGGCGGCTGGTTTTGAAATCCGAACGGGACACCAGCTTACCACGCGTCCTGCAAATCGGACGCGCCGTTGGCGCGGCTGAATTAAAAAAACGCCCAGTCGGGCGACGCTTTCTCCCAGCGAGTTGCAAAACGTAGTGTCTTGACCGGTCTGGTCGTGACGCTCGTTGCAACCGTCGTCCTTTATCCACGCTTCGGCGTGAACCGGTCGCCTCAGCGAAATGGTGGTAGGGTGATAACCCTGATTCTAAAACCCGTCCCCCAACGTGTCGGCGCTACTGGCCGACTTATCGCTTTTTGGTAAAGGACAACGGCTAGGTGTCCGTTACCCGGCTAGCCCGCAGGGAGAAAGCGATAAGTCGGGCGGTAGCTCGACGACACGTTGGGGAGTTAGTGGTGCGGCGGTTAAGCCGTAAAAGTAAATCGTGATGGGCGGCTCGCCCCTACAAACCATGTTTGTAGCCCCTCGTAGAAAACTAGAATTTGATGTTGGATGTTTTTTCCGCAGGCTTCGGAAGGGATGCGACCATTTCCATTGTATGGTGCTGGTCACAATAAATCTGGTTGCCGGGGCCGATCCAAAGCTTGGCCCCACACAAGTCACACGTTTCCTGGCTCTGGTTTTCCACCGGCTTGGACCATCCCTTGGGAATTCGTAAGTATATTTCCATGGTCTATCCATTTAAGCACGGCCTTGGACTTTTGAACAGGGCGTCGCCAACTTGACAAAGCCAAGTTATAATGGTATGATTATAATGTAGTTAAATAGGTCTTTATTCTTCACCACACCACGTTTGCCGGTTTTGGCAAGTTCACACGTCTCCGTGGTTTTTCGTTTGTCTGTTAGGGTTCGGCTCTGAACCGCCATCGGGTTCGCGATTACCTCAGTTTAATCCAATGAAATCATTACCCAATTATCTTCAATCCCAGCGCAAGTACCTTTCTCTGTCGCAGGAGGAAGTCGGTTTTCTGCTGGGCATCCGGGGCATGAACAAGGGGGCCAAGGTATGCCGGGATGAGAACTTCGCCCGTGAGCCGTCGTTGCAGGACGCACTGGCGTATGAAGTGATCTACGGCCGTCCGGTGCGTGAACTCTTTGCCGGCCGTTATCAGCAGGCCGAACAGGACGTGGCGGCGCACGCCAAAATCCTGAAATTCCGCAAGCTTCGGAAACCCGATGAGCGGAAACAGGCCACCATTATTCAACTGGCTGCGAAAGCCAGCCTTAATCCATCAAATGAATGATTAAAAATAAAACCGTTCGTATTTTAGCCATCGCGCCATTAAGTCGTGGCTTGGGCTACGCCGTCATGGAGGGGCCGGACAAACTCGTGGCCTGCGGCAACAAAGCGATTTTGCGGGATAAAAACGCGGGGGCACTGGCGTGGGTAAATCGGTTTATCCAGTTTTATCAACCGGATGTGTTGGTGCTGCCCGACGTGGCCGCAGCGGATACGCGCAGATCAGACCGCATCAAAACTCTGCACCGTAAAATCATGGCCAGGGCGGGCAAGAAACAACTGAAGGTGCGCCTGATTTCGGTCACACGGGTACGAACGCAACTGCTGGGTGAGGCCAAGGGAACCAAGTTCGCCGTGGCGCAAACATTGGCGGAGAAATTTCCGGTGGAACTGGCGTCACGCCTGCCGCCGAAACGCCGACCGTGGATGAGCGAAGATCCGCGCATGGACATCTTCGATGCCGTGGGAATAGCGACAGCGTTCTGGCCGCCGGGAAAGTAAACAATCAGTCAACCGCTGGTAAAGCCGCGCCGCTTTTTGGCGCGGCTTTTTATGAAAATTTTTTCCCGTATTACTCATTGGTTTATTCATTGTATTATTATCACGAAGTTTTCTTCGTGGGGGGCACGAACAATACTGCATACCCCCTATGAAGTTTTCTTCATACCCCCCATGCGGAACTTTTGGGCCAGATTGACCTGTTCCTGTCGCAACTGATGCAGCCGCTCTCCGTGAACCCGGGCATATTTGCCCACGGCCCGCATTACCCGCTCATATCGGTTCTGGATGGCGACCGTGATAAATCCCTTGTTCTTCAAGCTGGCGATATGGGTTTGAATCTGGCGTTCACTGACACTGAAAAATTCGGAAAAATAACGATTGGAAGCATAACAGCCACGCTCGTTGTCGAGCGAATGGATTTCCACGAACAAAACTTTCTCCATGATCGAGAGTTGGTTGGATTCCCAGATTTCCTTGGGGATCCAGATCCCTTTGAAGTCACGTGACGGTTTCTCCATGTCTAGCATCATAGCAAAAATATTTGAAACCCGCTATCCACAGGTCGGGTTCGCCAGAATAATCCGGCATGATAAAATGAATCCATCATGCAGTTGGAAAATGAAGCGAACAATTTATCAGATCTACCCGATCATGCGCCGGAGAAAACGGAAGGAATATCGGATGTTCCGCAGCCTGCGGCAGAATTCCGCACGGTGCCGCAAGATGCCGAAGACTTCGGCAACATTCCGCAGGTTGCGGAACGCAAAGAAAACCACACGCTGACCGTGCGGGAAACGGCACGCATGTTTGAAGCAGCGGGCGTGGCCCGGACAGAACGCAGCATCATCAACTGGTGTCAGCCCAACCGTCAGGGGATCACGCGGCTCGACTGTTATTTCGATCCGAACGAGCGGAAATATTTCCTCACACCACAGAGCGTAGAGGCGGCGATCCAGGAGGAACTGCAGCGTTCCAAGACATCAACCAACGTTCCAGATTCGGAAAAGTTCCGAATCGCTGTGCCACATGTGAAACATCCAGACGATATTGCTAATCTAACTGATGCCCGAAAAATCCAAGAGCTGAAATGGGAAATTCTGGATTTGAAAATCACCAATCGAGGAAAAGAGTATCTAATTGGTGAACTCATTAAGGAAAGAAAGTCATTTCTTGAGCAACTGCTGTCTGCGAACCGGACCGTCGGACAACTGGAAATAAAATTGGACCAGTTAAATGCGCCATAAATTTGATAATCCACGACGGACAACAATGGATTATTATACCTGCTCTTATACCTGCTCTTTAATCCAACGAACTTCATTATGTGACTCGCTAGGGTTTCCCTAGAATCGATGCAATTTTTCCAAGTTCGCCTATGGTATAACATAGATAATTCTCATTGATCATGCCATAGATGGGAACGATAAAAATTCGCTTGCTGGCAGGCGGCAAGTCAAAGCGCGCCGATCCCGTCGCTATCAGCTTCCAGAATGCATTTCTATTCTAACTTGAAATTATCACCGCCAATGAAATTTCAGTAAGAATTGATGGCAAATACATCGTTCAAGTCGGCGCGCAGGTCGGCCCATTTCCAGGATTCAGTGTGGCCGTCACAGGCGACAAATACGGCGCGCGTATTGTGACGGCACCCGGGTTGTTTGCGCGGCGGCACAGACTTCGTCCAGCCAACAGTTGGATCTGGCTGAAATGTGACGATTTCAGTGTTATAGCCGCAAGCTGGAAACGTGTCACCCCATCCTGGTTGTTTAGGAACCCCCACATCACCCATCATCCAGATTTGGGAAGTGTGACTGATGCCGGAAAGCTTCATGCTGCCCAGCATCGCCCCGCTGCTGGTCGTGCCATAACGGATGACACCACCGGAATCATTGGCCTGGTCTTGAACCGGTCCATAACCTTGCCAGGAAATACCGTAATAATTGTAAACGGCCGTAGTAATGTCCTTATCTTGCACCGCCGGGCAACGCCAGACATTGTTGGTCTGTCCGCTAGCGCTCACATAACCGCCTTGGTCAAGAATGTTGAACCACCATTTTCCTTGGACCGCCGTGCCAGCAGAAAAATTGCCTGGGTTCAAAGGTGGTAGAAAATCATTATTGTCGTTGGCATACATCATGAATGCCAAACCGACCTGCCGGATGTTGCTGGTGCAGCGGATTGCTTTGGCCCTGTCTTTGGCCTTGGCCAGCGCCGGCAACAACATCGCTGCGAGAATGGCTATAACGGCGATGACGACCAGCAATTCAATCAGCGTGAATGCCCCATCGGCTTTGCAAGGTATAAACGCCCGAGACTGGAGATGAGATGCTTTCATTTTGCTTCAAGGACAAATCGCATTTTGTTAGTTGGTATTTATTCCTAATTTTGTCAGTTTTATCTTTGTTTGCCGCAAGTTATAAAAAAATTATTTTTTGCTTCTGCGAAACATTTATACCTGACATTAACTCATTCAGTTTTTTTTCATATCCCCCAATCGGCGTATTTTATCCCGAGCAACAGCATTCAGATTTTAATGGTTTTTCTGTGCTGCAACATTATGTTAAACAGTTGTTTAAGATCTCCCGAATACAAGATTCAACCATGTGTTGCCCGTCTGATGGAACAGGTCAATTTGTAACTTTCAGATGCTGCTTTTGCGAATTTTAATGCTAAAATTAGCTGGGCGGACCATAAACTGCGTAGCTGCCGTTTCGCTGGCTGGAGCAGCATTGGTGGAAACATTTGCGGCTTCACGTTTTCTTAAGGTTGTCTGGCGGAGAATGAGCCAATGAAAAACTTCATACCCATCTTGATCGCGACGCGGATGGTCTGGCTGTCTAGCCTCTGTCTTCGCGCGGCACAGCTTTACCCGGTTGTTGACACCGGCCAGCTGCATTGCTACGACAGCCGTAACGAAATTTCCCCGCCGAAATCGGGCCAGCCGTTCTACGGCCAGGACGCGCAGTTTCACAACCATCCATCCAGCTACACCCTGGGGGCCGATGGGCTGACGGTTCACGACAATATCACTGGCCTGACTTGGCAGCGCAGTCCGGACACCGATGGCGATGGCGTGCTCACGCGGCACGACAAGCTGACGTTGAGCCAGGCCCAGACGCTCCCCGCCAAACTCAACGCCGCCAAATTTGGCGGATTCGACGACTGGCGGCTGCCGACGATCAAGGAATTGTATTCGCTGTTCGACGCGCGTGGCACCGACCCCAGCGGACCCGGCGGCAACGATACTTCAAAGCTGACGCCATTCATTAACACAAATTATTTCAAGTTCGCCTATGGCGATCCGCGCGCCGGCGAGCGCGTCATTGATTCGCAATACGCCTCCAGCACCAAGTATGCTGGCAAGGGGGCGCGCGGATTCGACAAGTTGTTTGGCGTCAACTTCGCCGATGGCCGCATCAAGGGTTACGACCTGTTCATGCCGGGCGGCCGCATGGAGAAAACTTTCTTCGTGCTGTGTGTGCGGGGCAATCCGGGCTACGGGAAAAATGATTTTCACGACAACGGTGACGGCACTATCACCGACCGCGCGACAGAATTAATGTGGTCGAAGTTTGACAGCGGCCAGGGCATGAACTGGCAGGAAGCACTGGCTTGGGTGCAAAAGAAGAACGCGGAGAAATTTCTCGGCCACAATGATTGGCGGCTGCCGAGCGTGAAGGAATTGCAGAGCCTTGTCAACTATACGCGATCACCCGAAACGACGCATTCGCCCGCGATTGATCCGCTTTTCCAATGCACCGCGTTTACCAACGAGGCTCATCAAGTTGACTATCCGTTCTACTGGTCGGCGACGACGCACGCCGGTGTCATGGGCGGAGGTGCGGCGATGTATGTGGCCTTTGGGCGTGGGGCTGGATGGATGTCGCCGCGCGCGATGGCGGGCGGACCACCGGAACGGCGCGGCGGTTTTGGTCCCGGTGACGACGCAACACCGAGTGCTGTCCCGCCGGAAGCCAATGCTGGCGAATATCGCTATGTTGACGTTCACGGCGCCGGTGCCCAGCGCAGCGACCCAAAGTCCGGTAATCCCGCCATGTTCCCTCATGGTCGCGGCCCGCAGGGCGATGTCATCCGCATCTACAACTACGTTCGCCTCGTGCGCGGCGGCTTGGAAAAAGGAGCGGAAGTTGACAAATGAATAAGGGCATTTCTTCCCTTTTTGGCATTCGTCGGTTCCGGGAACCTTTGGCAACGCTGCAAACCCACGTTGTCGCTAGGCTTGTCAGAATAAACGCAGGCGGCATTCGCATCCAAAATCGCGGATCCGCCGTCAAAACCAATCGTCGGTGCGAAAAGGCATGGCTGGCAGTCCAGCGCCGTTATAAAGATTGCCGTCGGGATTATTCGCCCAATCATAGCGCACCGCCACCGGCTGTGGAACCTCCCTGCTGTTCACAAGGATCGCATCGCCCGCAATCCGTGCGTCGGCTGGTTGCCATTTAAGGTCTGCACCGGCGATCTCAAAGCCTCTCAACTCGCCGCCACGGGTGATTAGTCCGCCATCCGTGTGATGAAAATAAATTTTGAGTTCCGAGCCATTTGGCTTGTCCTTCTTCCAGTATTGCGGTCCCTGACAAATCACGCTTTGATGATACACATTCTTCAACGCCAGCAAGGCAAGTCGGCGACCAACCTCCTGCTTGTTTTTAGGATGAATATCTTCCGGGTCGCCAATATCAATGGTTACCGCCATGCCGGTGTTTGGCACCTTCAGGACGTTAGCCTGTCCCTCGCGAAAATAGGCCCAGCTCATATGGCTGCCATCATCTCCATTTTTCCAGTTGGGAAGCTGAACAAACAAAAAAGGAAAGTCGCTCTGGCCCCAGTCCCGCCGCCAGTCGGCAATCATGCGGCTTTGTAAATCGGTGTAATCTTCAGCGCCCGGCAGACCCTCGCCGGCATTGGCCTCACCTTGATACCACAACGCACCACGGATACGAAAATTTGTCAAGGGATGTATCATCGCATTGTAAAGCTGGGCGGGCATGTATTGGCCTGAATCCGGCGGTCCCGGGTTCCATGGCTTGGGCGGCACGGCTTGATGCAAGGCTTCAGCCTTTGCGGCTATGATTTCCCAGGCTTTGATGTCCGCCTCTAACTGCTTCTCCCGTGCTGGCCAGGCGGCGACTTCCAATTTCCTGTGCTCCAAAAGGGCTGCATAGCCTGGGTAAGCTTTCAGCGCTTCCAGCGACATCCAAGGTTGAATGGGCGTGCCCCCCCAGGTGGCATCAATCAAACCCACGGGCACGTTCAACTTGCGATACAGTTCCCGGCCAAAAAAATAACCGGCGGCGGAAAAGCCGTTCCAGCCACCTTGCGCGATGTTTTCAGGCGTGCAGACATTCCACTTCCCGGCTTGATCCGGTTGCGGCTCCCGGTTCGAAAGATTTGGAACCATTAACAGACGGATGTTGGGAAAGTTGGCGGCGGCGATTGCTTGGGCCCCATCCTTAACCTGGCCTATGCCCATTTGCATATTGGATTGCCCGGAGCAAATCCAGACTTCGCCGACCAGCACATCCTCGACTTCGCGCTTGGTTGAGCCAATGACTGTGAGCGTCTGCGGTATGGCGTTGGCCGCCAGCGAAGCGAGCGTCACTGACCATTTGCCATCAACTCCGGCCGTTGTGGAATAGCTTCGGCCGGCAAAGGTGACGATGATTTGCGTGCCGGGGGTATCCCAACCCCAGATGAGGTTGCGCTGAGCCTGCTGGAGCACCATGTGATCGGAAATCAGGCTTGGCAACTTTACGTCGGCCAGCGCGGTCTGGACAGAAAAGAAAAACGCTCCCAGCACAGAGCAAATGTCGCAGAATCGGAATGCGAGTTTCATAGGTTGACAGAGGATGCTATTTAAATTTAGGCAAACGGTCACGGGTGACCACGTTCGGGGAATGATATAAAGTCAGAATTTTTTTATCGGAATTACCCGAAAACGTAAGTTCCGCCCAACTCATAAAAAAGCACCAGCGTGGTTGCGCGGTCAGAATTTGAGGAGTCGGCAAATTTTCACATTCCCCTATGGCCATAGGCTTGTTACCGACGATCGGCAGGACGTAATCATACCAACTTGGATTGTAGCCATCGCCATAAACATCAAAGGCGAAAACGTCCCAATACCTGTCTCCCGGATTGTATGCCTGGAAATCGCAGCTCAAATCCTGCATATCCCACACCCAAATCAAATTGCTGAGACCTTTCACGTTCAGCAGATAATCATGTGTCAGTCGGTAAAGTTTCGCCGTGCCATCAGGACCTTTTCTGCCTCCCCACCAAAAAAGTCCCTGATTCATCTCGTGGTGTGGTCGGAACAAAACCTGCACGCCATTTGTTTTCAGATACTCGAGATAAATGGCATACTCATCGAGCCGGGACTTCCAGACCTGGTTAAGCGTTCCACCCTCGGTGACCAGATCATTCCATTGTTCATCACTCAGATGGCTTAACAAGCCGCCTTTCCACTGGCAGACTTCAGGTTGATTCGGCGGGGCGACATGCGCCATCAATTGGACAATGGAACCCTCGTCCCATTGTTTTTTACACTCATGAATCATCGTCCAGCGGTTGCTGACGTCGTCTGCGCTAAACAAAAAATCGCCGCTCCAAAATCCGGGGTGACGGCCGACAAGGGCTGTCATCCGGTCCGTTTGCATCGAAGGTTGACTATTCGGTTCGCGATTGTGGATGCCGGCGACCGTAAGTTTGCCACTAATACCTTTCAGGTAATCTAGCACGGAAATCGAACCCCTATTGTTACTGTCTTCATGGCCGGGAACACTCTTGGCATCGGTCGCATTGATGATTTGGTTCGTTTGTGCGGCGGAAATTTGAGCGAACAACGTGCTTATCACTAAGGCGGTGGCAAATAATTGGCGTTTCATTTTATGATTATTCGTAACCAAAAGCTTTGACAAATGGTTCAAGTTTTCCCAGATGTGGTTCCAAATATTTCTGGTAATTCAGCCAGCGACCGCGAGCCCGTTTGTAAACGGGTTGGGTCACGTCGGCATAGGTTGGGGATCGCACGGCCTTCTTGCGGGCATGTTCATCGAATCCTAGCACCTTGGGATCCCAGGCAACCCCGAGAAAGTCCAAAGTCTTGCGCGCCACGGATTCAAGATCCTCCACCATGTCTTCGTAGCGGACTTCCAAGTGTGGATTGCTCATGCGTGAGGCGACGGTTTGCCAGAAACCCATGAGGCTGGCGTATTCCGCCGCGCCACTTTCCAGGGTTAAAAACGCCGCCCCAGTCGGATTGTTCGGGAAATTTTGCATGTAACAGCTTAAGACCACGTCGCGGGGGTCGCGCAGAGCCACGAGGAATTTGACTTCCGGGAAAATGCGGATGAGGGCGGGAGCCAAAAAGGTTTGGGAAGGATTCTTATCAATCAGCAACCGCCCGCCAATCGGTTGCCCAAGGGCCAATTCCATGGAATCAAAGTAAGCCTGGCGTGATTTTTGCAGTTCGGCCGGTGTGGATGTGTTGAGCAATTCGAAATTGGAAGTTTTGGAGTTAGCATTGAACCGGCTGCGCAAGAGCGGGCCATAAGCATCGTCCAGGAAAATTTCAAATTCTTCGGCTGACACCATATCCGGGTGTGAATCCAGCACCTGTTCCAGCAAGGTGGTTCCGGAACGCGGATGACCGCCCAGCAGGGCCAGCCGGTAGTGGGGTTGGAGCTGGGGACTGAAATCGAACCATTGTTTCAAGACATCGGCCGTGGCCTTTTCGAAAAGTTCATTCATGCGCGTCCGCATAGCTGCCAGCTCCTTGATGCGCCCGCTGGCAAAAGGCCGCCAAATCCACTTGGCCTTGGTGAACGCAGCCATGGCCTCATCATATCGGCCCTGCCGATCCAAGACAGTGCCGAGTTCATAGCAGGCCCGCATGCGGATGAGGGGCAGCGCATTCTCTGGAAAGGCCACCAGAAGTTTTTCCGCCGCTTCCAGCCGCCCGGCCTGGCGTTCGAGCCGGGCAGCGACGAGCAAAGCTGGGGCGCAGTTCCTGTTCAAGTCGAGGGCGCGTTCCACCAGTTCTGACGCTTCCTCCATGCGGCGCAGACGCTCGCATAGTTCGGCCTGTTCAGCCAGGATTTCCGGCGTAACATCCTTTTGCTGGACTGCCAGCGCCAAATATGTTTCTGCCAGTTTCAGGGAATGGAAATTCTGACAGTGGTCACCAATCAAAGCCAGAGTCTCGGTCCGGTTTGAAGAGACACGCAACGCTTGTTCAAAGTATCTTTCGGCGGTGGCATAGTCGTTGTGTTCGCCGTAAATCCGTCCCAAATGCAGCAGGATGTTGGTATTGGCAGGCTCGAGGCGAGCCGCTCTTTCCAGCAATTCCATCCCGCGATGGTAATCCTTGTTCCGCATGACCTGTTGGACTTCAAGGAGAATCCGGTCCACGGAGCTTCTGAAAAGTGCGGGTCTTCGCTTCATGATCTGTTCACATCGGTCATGATGGGTAATACCAAGATGAGAATCAAATTGTTCCTCGAAAAGCGCCGGGTTAATGACGACAAGTCCAAAATTGTTTTCATTTCACAAATCGGATGATAGATCCCTGACCAACGCCCCCTGCTTGAAGTTGAGCCCGATCAAAGAGACCGGCCCATGAGAACGCTCTCATGAGCCGGTCCTTTATAACCCTGCATAGGGATGCCAATACTTGGCTGGCTCAACTGCTCAAGGCTGCACTGGCTGCACGACCCGGTAAAAATATTGGGATGCGCCCGGGACAAGCGGATTGGTGAAAATGAAATTGCCGTTAGCGTCAAACTGGTTTGTGCCAATGTTCGACCAAGTTGGCGCCGAAAGGCTGGTTGTTTGCTGAACGAAATAGCTCGCACCATAAGCACCATTGCCGCCATTGAGGACGGCATTCCCGCCTGAAATGTTGATGCCATTGATTTTGAGGGCTGGCGCCGGGAGGGCGGTCAATGAAACATCATCAAACATTATGGCACCCTGATGCCATCCGTTTGCCACCACAAACTTGTAATTATATGTGCCCGGAACGTTGGTGAAATCATACGAGAAGAAATGCCAGGCGCTATCCTTTAGAAGTGGCAAACTATACAATTGGGACGCCAACATATTAGTTCCAGTGCTATCCCAGGATTCCAGTTTGATTCCACCGGAATAGTTTGTTACCGTGGACATTCCATGAGACCAGGCATCTTCCGCCCAAATGGTAGCGCGGAATCCGGCCGGGCTATTGTTGGTTATATTCTGATATACAAAACAGTAATCACCATAATTGTAATAACCATACATCTCCATTAACAGGGAAGTACCGCTGAAAGCATTGGTCAGATTGCCTTGATCAATCCAACTCGGAAACACTGCTTCGATATTGTAATTGGGAAGAATATTGTCATAACCCGGTGGAAAACTGTATCCGCCTGCCACCCAACCGGGGATGGCAGCGCTGTTCGTGGCTTTGAGGCTGGTCATGGTTTGCAATTCAAACCCCGGATTGCTCAAGAGGTTTGTCAACTGTGCAAAGGCCGGACAGCAAGTGCCGGTGGCCAGCAATATTGCGATTAATTTGTATTTCATGTTGAATTTGGTTTAGGTTTTTTAGGCCAATGGAACTTTATTAAAGTCATTCCGAGCTGGCTTATTTTTAATATAATAGTCCGACCAAAACCGATTGCCATCCCCCAAACGGCGTATTTTTATTTCACCCTGATTCCGGTGGTAAGACATTGCTAAAGTGTGAATTAAGAAAGTCCAACAGAAATGGCGCCAAAATCCTACTTGAAAACGCGTTAAATGAAATCGCGAACCAAAGCTGATTCAGTTAGTTGCGATCCCTGCACTGGAAATCAATTCAGCGGCTTTTTACCGGCCAAACACACTGATCATCAAAGGTCATTACGATACGCATCCGAGGTGATGAGGAAAGGGACTTGTCCCGGCCATGCCTTTTCAATAAAAGAACAAGGTGTCACAGCAGAAACATTTCGGGCGATTGCCATTGAATCCACGGGTGCGAGGGACCATCCCCGGCATCCTGATCTTCCTGTTGGTTTGCCTGGCCTATTTTCCGGCATTGCACGGGGGCTTCATTTGGGATGATGACGCTTATGTGACCGAAAACCCGTTGCTCACCGCGCCGGACGGCTTGAAACGGATTTGGTTTACGACGGATTCTACCTCCCAGTATTTTCCTCTGACCTATACGGCGTTTCGGATTGAACGAGCTCTTTGGGGGTTAAATCCTGCTGGATATCATTGGGTCAATCTTTTGCTGCATGCGGCCAATGCGGTATTGGTCTGGAGGTTACTGAGGCGTATGAGCGTGCCCGGGGCGTGGCTGGCGGCGGCCGTATTTGCGCTGCATCCCGTCCAGGTCGAATCAATCGCCTGGATCACGGAACTCAAGAATGTTTTGATGTATTTCTTTTATCTCCTGACGTTGCGAACGTGGTATGAGTTTGTCGAAGGCCGCGAGTGGAGATTTTATTGGCTGGCTCTGGTTTGTTATGGAATGGCGCTTTGTAGCAAAACCACGGCTTGCACGTTGCCGGCGGTTTTGCTGCTGATTTTGTGGCTGAAACGAAGACCGATTGACTGGAAACACCTGGCACAGGTTTTTCCCTTCATGATGATGGCGATTGGCATGGGATTGCTGACGATGTGGTGGGAACGTTTTCACCAAGGCACCCACGGAAAGCTGTTTTCACTTGGCCTTGCGGAGCGGGTCCTGGTGGCCAGTCATGCCCTGTGGTTTTATCTAGGCAAAATTTTCTGGCCGGTGAATCTGACGTTTAGCTATCCGCATTGGACGATTCACCCCACCGATCCTTTTGCCTATGGCTGGCTGGCGGCTGGAATTCTGTTTGTTCTGGCAGTTTATTTCACCCGAAGATTCACCGGGCGAAGCGTTGAAACGGCGGCTCTGTTTTTCGTGGTGTCGCTGGGTCCGGTGCTGGGCTTTATCATGCTTTACACGTTTCGCTACACGTATGTGGCAGACCATTATCAATACATCGCCTGTCTCGGCCCCATCGCGCTTGCGGCGACGGGAATTACCATGACATTTGAACATCAAAGAATAACAAATCCGCTTCTCAAATTCATGTGCTGCGGTGGGTTGCTGTTGTCACTCGGTGTTTTGACCTGGAGACAGGCGGGGGTGTATCAGGATCAAGAAACCCTATGGCGTGATACGTTGGTCAAAAATCCGGATTGCTGGATGGCTCATAACAATCTGGGGGTTTGGCTTAAAAATCAAGGTCGGATCGAGGAGGCAATGGAACAATACCACATGGCCATTCAAGGAAGTCCGGATTTCTTTGAAGCGCTGGACAATTTGGGAGTAGCCCTCGTCGCCGAGGGCCGGCTTGACGAAGCGATAGACAGTTATCATCAAGCTCTCCAAATTAGCCCGCTTTATTTTACAGCGTTGAATAACCTGGGAGTGGCCCTTGCCGCCAAGGGGCGGTTTGACGAAGCGATTCATAACTATCGGCAGGTTATTCAAATTAATCCGAATTTCGCAGACGGATATTATAATCTAGGTGTCGCCCTTGCCGCCAAGGGCCAGTCAGATCAGGCCATTAAATATTACCGGCAGGCTCTACAGTTAAATCCAAGCCACAGCCAGGCTCACTATAATCTCGGCATCGCCCTGGTTGCCAAAGGCCGGCTCGATGAAGCGATTGAAAACTATCGCCAGGCCATTCAGATCAAGCCCGATTTTTCAGAAGCACTGGACAACTTGGGCATCGCCCTTGCCGACATGGGCAGGCTTGATGAAGCCATCACAAACTTTAGCAAGACAATCCACATCAACCCGGATCATTTCAAGGCGCACTACAATCTCGGGCTTGTCCTCGCCGCCCAGGGACGCTTTGAGGAGGCAATCGACAACTTTCGTCAAGCTGTAAGGCTGAATCCGGATTTCCCGCAGGCGATGAACCGTCTGGCATGGCTTTTAGCCGTAAGTCCCGATGAGAAACTTCGGAACGGAAATGAGTCCGTCGGCTGGGCAGAACGTGCTTGCGAGTTGACTCACCATGGTAATCCTTTGTTTGTCGAAACATTGTCTGCGGCTTATGCCGAAGAGGGACGATTTCCAGAAGCAGTGACGGCAGCTGAAATGGTTGAGCAGCTCGCAAACGCCGCCGGGCTTAAAAATCTTTCCGAAAAAAACCGCCAATTACTTGAGCTTTACCGGGTTGGAAAACCCTACCACGGGCCTGCGCCAACGGAGCAATGAATTCCGTTCAATGTCATAGGTTTCGTAATGCGGTTGGATTTTGTTGTGTGGCCTGGAAATGTGCGTTTCTAAAAATACGCCGTTCGGGGGATGTTCAATTTTCTTTGACATGATACAAATGGAACATAGCCAAATCGGATTACCGTTCATTGGGGCTTTTAAGCGACCCAAAAGCCGAAGATGGCATTGATTCATATAGCAACCAAAAACCAGAACATACCCAGATGAAAACAAACGAGTTAAAATCAATCAGTTCAAGAATAACGCTAGTTTTGTGTGCGATGTTGTTTTTGATTTCCGCCGGCATGGCACAGGCCGGGACATCCATCTTACCCAGCAACACGAACATTCTGTATATGGGGCGGATGGACATGAGCAACACCAATCTGCCGATGATGGGCTGGCCGGGCAACACGATTATTGCCAGCTTCACCGGCACCTCCATCTCGGCAACGTTTACCAATCAAAAGTATGGCTTTGTTTACGCCTTGATTGATGGTGCCGCCGCCGCGCCGTCCAACTCGTTTGCCATGGTGACAGTAAAAAAGGATTTTACACTGATCGTGGGGACTAATCTTGCCAACACCACGCATACCATTCGAATTGTAAAAAAGAGTGAAGGCAATGATGGGGCGATCGGGTTTAAGGGCTTTACATTGGATACCGGAGCATACCTCACGAATCCGCCGGCCCAGCCGTCGTTGCGGTTTGAATTTTATGGTGATTCGGGCCTGTCCGGCAATTCCGTTGACAGTATCTCCAATAATGGCAATTCAGCTAACAACGACAACTATTACGACTACTGCGGCTTTCTGGCGCGAATGTTTAATGCCCAATACTATTGCATGGGTTTCAGCGGCATCGGCATCTCCAATAGTTATGCCCCCGCCTTGAACATGCAACAGTTGTATAATTACACCCAACCTGTGACCAATCAGGTTGCCGACACCCGTTACAGCACAAGCCTCTGGAGTTTCAATAACAATGGGGTGCCTGACTACCAGACCAATTGGTATCCTGACGTGGTGTTCATCATGCTGGGCGCCAATGATGTTCTGAACAACGGCACGCCGAACACAGTTACGAATGGCTGGATCAACTTTGTCCAAAACCAGTTGCGGCCGGTTTATCCGATGTCCAAAACGCATATTTGCTTCATTGATGATTATGGCTGGGCTACCTCCGAAACTGCACCGCTTGACGGTCCGACGGTGGCCTATTTGAAGGCTCAAGGGGATACGAATGTGTCGTATGTGTTATTCCCCTGGGTATATGGAGAGCAGGAAATGGTGCTGGATGAGCAGGCGGGCGTGGCTAATATCATTGCCCAGCATCTGGCCAAGACATTGGGTTGGGCGGCTCCCACTCCAAGCCCATTCGACTACAACGATCCGGTCATTGGTCAGATGGTCAATGGCGGCTTTGAGTCGCTCGGCATCTATGAAACCAATGTGCCAAACGGCTGGCGCAACGGGACCAGCGGCACGGGTGCTGCGGTTGCTTTGATTAATAACGACTCCCATTCGGGCAATAATTGCATCCAGGTTAACACGGGATCCAAAGCCACCGGCTATGCCTTTTGGAGTCACGCCACGCGGGCGATGTCGAATGTGACCTATATGGCAACGGCTTGGATGAAGGCAACCAACGCGGCCAGCACGACCGCCAATTTGCGGATCGAATTCTTTGACGAAAACCAAACCCTTATCACGCAAACTCAGGGCCAAGTTACGAATATCACGACCAGCTGGCAGAAGGTTACAAATACGGGCGTTGCCCCGGCAGGCACCTGGAGCGTAAGACTGGTTACGATAGCTGGCGGTAGCGCTCCGACGAATCAGATCATCCGGTATGATGACATTGGTTTCTATTTCGTGCCCTTGTTCACGGCGGCACCGACGCTGGACGCAACCGCCACGAACGCCGTTTTGCAGTGGTATGCCTACGCCTATCCGCAATCCAAACTGGAAAGCTCCACGGATCACACCACTTGGAGCGCGCTGCCTGACACGTCAGTCACCACGCCCGGGTATCCTTATCTGTTGAACATGCCATTGTATCAGTCCACCCAGGCAATCACCGCCCCCGTCACCTATTATCGGTTGCATACCTTCGTCACCAACTGGGACAGTTCCGTCTCGGATGTCTATTCCACAAACTACATCGCGGTTTACGCTCCGCCCGTGGCCAATTTCAGCGGCACGCCGACGAGCGGCGGCGGTCCGCTGACGGCGACCTTCACCGACGCGTCAACCGGCAGCGTCACCAATTACTACTGGGACTTCGGCGATGGATATACCACTAATGTGATGACAGCCAGCGTGAGTCATATTTACACCCCCGGAAACTATACTGTCACTGAGATCGTCTCGGGTTCATGGGGCACGGGCACTAATATCCAGTCGAGTTACATCAGCGTGACCCAGACTGCTCCGGTGATTTCTTGGAGCAATCCGGCGGACATTGCATATGGCACGCCGTTGAGCGGGATGCAATTGAACGCGAGTTGCGGCGTGGCGGGCAGCTTTGCTTACACCCCGGCCAGCGGCACGGTGCTGGGCGTGGGCAACGGCCAGACGTTGAGCGTGACGTTCACGCCCACGGACACGGTGGATTACACGACGGCAACCGCCAGCGTGAGCATCAATGTGCAAAAGGCGACCCCGGTGGTTTCGTGGAGCAATCCTGCGGATATCGTCTATGGCACGGCGTTGAGCGGGACGCAGTTGAATGCGAGCTGTACCGTTCTGGGCGGCTTCACCTACACCCCGGCCAGCGGCACCGTGCTGGGCGTGGGCAACGGCCAGACGTTGAGCGTGCAGTTTGTCCCGGCCGACACGGCTGACTACAACACGCCAGCGGCACAAGCTGTCAGCATTAATGTCAATCAAGCCGGATTGACTGTCACGGCAAACAATGTCAGCAAGTTGTATGGGCAGAATCTGGTGTTTGCGGGGACAGAGTTCACCACCAGCGGCTTGATCGGCAGCGACAGCGTGACGAGTGTGACGCTGGCTAGTGATGGCGCTACGAATACGGCCCCGGTGGCGGGTTCACCCTACAGCATCACTGCCAATGCGGCGGTGGGCAGCGGCCTGGGGAACTACAACATCACTTACAACCCCGGCAACCTGACGGTGGAACCGGCAAACCTGGGTGTGACGGCGGACAACCAGAGCCGGATATACGGAGCGACCAACCCGGTGTTCACGGTAAGCTACAGTGGCTTTATCAACGGCGAAAGCCTGACCAACAGCGATGTGGTGGGGGCACCGGATTTGAGCACGATGGCGGATACGAACAGCCCGGTGGGGACGTATGACATCACGAACCTCGTGGGCAGCCTGGCCTCGACCAACTACACCTTCAGCCTCACCAACGGGACCCTGACCGTCGCGGTGGCGGCGATCACGGTGACGGCGGACAACCAGAGCCGCAGTTACGGGGCGGCCAATCCAACTCTGACGGTGAGTTACAGCGGCTTTGTCAACGGGGACACCGCCGCGGTAATCAGTGGTGCGCCCGGGTTGAGCGCGAGCGCGGACACCAATAGTCCGGTGGGAACTTATACCGTCAGCACGACTGCGGGAAGCTTGAGCGCGACCAACTATGCGTTCACGTTGGTCAATGGCAGCTTGGATGTGACCCAGGTCAGCCTGACGGTGACGGCCAATGCCGCGAGCAAGACGTATGACGGTCTGGCTTACAGTGGCGGCAACGGCGTGAGTTATGCCGGGTTTGTGAACGGCGAAGATGCGACGGTGCTGGGCGGCACCTTGAGCTACAGCGGCACATCGCAAGGCGCGATCGCTGCGGGCAGCTATGTGATCACCCCGGGCGGTTTGACCTCCGGCAATTACGCCATCAGCTATGTGGACGGCACCTTGACAGTGGGTCAATTGGGCGTGACGGTGACGGCTAATGTGCAGACGAAGGTTTACGGCACGGCTGATCCGGCGCTGACTTATCAGGTCAGTCCGGCGCTGGTCAGTGGCGACAGCTTTAGCGGCGGGCTGACACGGGCAATGGGTGAAGCGGTAGCGAGCTACGCCATTGGACAAGGGACGTTGTCGTTGAGCAGCGATTACCAACTCACCTATGTTGGCGCGAACCTGACCGTGACGCCAGCGAGCCTCACCGTGACGGCAAATAGCGCGAGTAAAGTATATGGGCAGAGCCTTAGTTTTGCAGGAACAGAGTTCACAACAAGCAGCTTGTTTGGCAGCGACAGTGTTTCGGGTGTGACAATCACCAGTGCCGGGGCTTTGAATTCGGCACCGGTCAACACCTACGACATCGTTCCGAGCAATGCCAACGGCAGCGGACTGGGCAACTATAACATCAGCTATGTGAACGGCACTTTGACTGTTACAGCAGCCACGCCGGTAGCAATCAATAAACCAACCTTGCTTGGAGATGGCAGCATCCAGTTGACATTCGCCGGAGGTGACGCCGGTGTCAATTATCGAATACAGGCAAGCGCGGACTTGGCGGTCTGGAGCACACTGTTTACGAATCTGGCGGGCACTTATGGTTTGCCAAGCTTTATTGACACGGACGCGACCAACCATGTGTTGAGGTTCTATCGGACGGTCACGCCTTAAGCCGGTTAGGGGTTGGAAATGCCCGTCCAACCGTGCGAAATACGGTTGGGCGGGTTTGTTTTAAAGCCTTAATTGTAGCGGAATATTATGGAAAGTGCTTCGAAGGAAAGCCACGCCGCCCATTGGACAGGGTTTACGTTGATCGAACTGCTGGTCGTCATCGCCATCATCGCTATCCTCGCGGCGATGTTGCTGCCGGCGCTGGCAAAAGCCAAAGACAAAGCCAAAGGGATCGCCTGCATGAACAACAATAGGCAAATCGCCCTGGCGATGATCATGTATGCCGGAGACAGCGGCGACTCACTTCCGCCGATGAATTCAGGCACATGGCCAAATGTGACAAGCAACTGGTGGTTTCAAATCATGGATAAAGGTGGATATATCACGAGCAGCACGACATCCAACAATGTTTGGCGATGCACGGTGGTGCGGGATAAGGATGTTGCAACCATAAACCAAAATGGCATCAGCACTCAGTGTGAAGGTTATGGACCCTTGGAGGGAAACACTTATACAGCGGGAATTATTCGTTATCCCACAGATGGAAATGGCAATATTGTTGGCAGCATAAAATTAGGAAACATAAGACGCCCCAGCCAAATCTGGCTGATTGGTGATGTGGGTGTCCCGAGAAGCGGCAAGCAAACGGATGCACAACCCACTGGGGGCTACACCACGGAGCTCTCCACCAAGCAGCCGGACCCCAGCACCGGTTGGTCGCGTCAAGGCATAAACAATTTTAAGCAGCCCGCAGCGCGGCATGGTGGCCGTGCGGTCTTATCGTTTTGTGACGGCCACGCCGACGGTTGGAAATGGGCAGATCTGCGCGCCAACAAGGATGATGTGTTTGCCTTAATTTCATACTGAATACTGCTGTGAATCCAAATAATATCCTGGCTCAACTTCAAATCCACAACCCGGATCTTACCTGAGTGGATAATTGGCGTGGCCATATTTTACTCGCTGGCCCTAGACATGATTCATATAATCAAACATGCCATGAAAGCCATGTCAATTCGGATAAAATGCTGGGCCATTCTCTTGCGATTGAGCCTGGCTTCCCTGGCAATGACGGCTTCCGGTGCCAGCGGAGAAATTACAAACAATGATCTAGCCGCTGTTCCCACCACAATCGCCCAGCTCCGTCAATTATTTCGGCAGCAGACGAATTATGTGTATGCGGTCAGGCTTGAAGGGGATGTTTTATGGGTAAATTCTTCAGGAAGTTTGGTTGTTTTAAGCGATGAGTCCGGTGTTGCGCCGATATGGATTGATCCGGTGACGGAGCCAATCAAACCTGGACAGAAAATTGTGTTGTCCGGTCACTTGCCCAGAGACCTTTACGGGGCCAGTTTGCGAGTTGAGAATATGCTGCTTACCGTTGATGCACTGCATGGAATGGATGAAAAAAAGGAGACCCTTCAGTTGTCAAAGGGGAGACATCCAATTGTGGTATCCTGCTATGATGCTGGCAATTTGTATGGACTGCGTGTTATGTATGAAGGACCGGGTTTGTTCAAACAGCGGATTCCTTCAAGCGCATTATCCTGTGCTGTTGAATCAGCCTCGCCCACAAATTGTAATCCTGGGCTAAATTATCAGGTGTTTGAAGGTCAATGGGATCAAGTTCCTGACTTTGCCCAATTGAAGGCGATAAAAACCGGAGTTGTATCAAACTTCGACCCAAGCGTTAGAACGCGGGACAGTGACGTTGGAATTGAATTTAATGGGTTATTGGATATACCCACCGATGGTCAATACACCTTTTCCATATCACCTATCACGGACGACAAATTGAGGCTTTGCCATTCGGTTGTGAACTTTATTGGTCAATCCAAAGCCTCATCACCACTGCTGCTATCATTGGGACAGCCACTATTAAAAACAAACGCATCGGTATGGGCTGAAGTCGAGGGAGTCGTCACTTTTTGCAGTCGTGAAGATGATGGATCGGTGCGCGTTATGTTGCGCTCCGGGACCGGAACCATCACTGCCGAGATGGCTCATGATTCCTTCTCAGTCCTAAAGGTGTTGCCGGGTTGTCGAGTCCGGGTAATTGGAATCTGCCAGAGCGCTCTCACTTTTGACGGGGATTTAATTCCGGAATGGTTGTGGGTTCCAAGCCTTGATCAAATTGAGATTGCAGATTTCCCGCCAGAATTGGGGAGCGAAAAGTCAAAGCCACAAATCGAGGATTTGTTGATCTATAAAAGTGTCAACTCTAATGCGATAGTTCGTGCCTCCGGTCAGATAGTTTCTATAGGGAGCAATGAGGTTGTCATCGGCGATGCCACCGGCAAAATCGATGTTAAACTGGCACAAAAACCGATTCAGACCCCCAGCGGCAGAGTTGAAGTCCTGGCTCAACTGGACAAAAGCAATGGCGTTGTGTTTTTGAAGGATGGGTTTTTACGTGAGATTTCGGTCGTGGAGGCTACATCTGGGGAGATGCCTGCTTTGTCTTCGACGGCGCAAATCAAGCATTTAACCCGACAGGAAGCCCTAAAAGAGAATCCAGTTCAAATCCGGGGTGTGGTCACCTGGAGTGAACAAAATGCGGTTGTCTTGCAAGATGCCAGCGGAAGTGTATTTATTGATGATCTTCCCACCGAGAAAAACTATCAGCAGCGAGTGGGCGAGGTCTTCGAGATAAAAGGTGTCACCACCGCTCGATTCTCGCCAATGGTTCTTTGTAAACTGGCGACACGCATAGGATTGGGCGTATTGCCGGAGCCTGTTCATGCCAGCGGCGATCAGCTTAAGAACGGATCTTTGGATACTGAATATGTCGAAATCCAAGGTGCCGTTCTGGCGATCCACGACAATATGATGAAGCTATTGACGCACGATGGGCAAATCTCCGTGGAGATGCTGGATGCCGCACCCGGCAGTTTGAGCAGTTATGAAGGCGGAGTTGTTCGCATCCGGGGATGCTTGTGGGCGGTCAAGGATGAGGTGACACATTTGTTTAAAGTTTCGGAGATTCAAATGCACCAAGCCTCAATCAGCTTGGATCAGGCTGCGCCGGAAGATCCCTTTACCTCCCCGGCAAAACGAGTTTCGGAGTTGCTGTTGTATGATGCCAATGCCCGGGCTTTTCAAACCGTTAAAATCAAGGGGCAAATCATTCATGAACTGGGCGGTGAATATTTTCTCCAGGATGGCGCGAGCGGATTGCGTTTCACGCTAAAAAAGGGTGACGGTTTTCTAGTGGGAGACATGGTGGAAGTGGTTGGCTACCCCGATTTGGGCGGAGTCTCGCCCGCGCTACAAGATGCGGTCGCTCGTAAAATCGAATCAGCGCCAATGCCAAAACCGCAAACCATCGACGAAGATAATATCCAAGCTGGGGAAAATGATTCCACTTGGGTTCAGATTCGCGCGAAACTGGTCAACGTCACTCACGAGCCGGATCAAATCATGACTTTGCAGATGGGGTCGCATTATTTTCTTGCTCGCTTGAGCCAAAAACTTGGATCGGAACTCCCGATCCAGGTGGGAGGTCAATTGGAATTGACCGGCACCTACGCTGCGCTGGGCAAAAAAAATTTGGATGACGGTCGCGTTGGTTCCTTTGAGCTAATGATTAATTCTCCTGCGGACATCAGGGTGTTGGCTCGACCGCCTTGGTGGACTATAAGGAAAGTACTGGCGGTTTTAGGATTTCTGTCGGGAGTGTTGATATTGTCGCTTATGTGGATTTCCATGCTGCAGCGGAAAGTTGAGCAACGCTCCGCACAGCTCAAAATCGAAATTCACGGGCGGGAACAGGCGGAATCTAAGCGAGCCATTGAGAGCGAACGTTCGCGTATCTCAAGAGATTTGCATGATGATCTTGGGGCAACAGTTACGGAGATTTCTATGCTGGCAGACGCCGGTTTGGGTTCGCCGCCCAATCCGGAGCGAGGAACTACTCGCTTTCGCATCATTGCCGAGAAAGGCCGGGCCATGGTGAGCACGTTAGATTCGATTGTCTGGCTCGTGAATCCAGCAAAAGACTCCCTGCCGCATTTTGTGAATTATGTCAGCAGTTTTGCCGAAGAATATTGCTCAAAATCAAACATCGCTTGCCGCTTGAATGTCTCGCATAATCTCCCCTCCGGGCAAATGAGCACGGAAATGCGGCATAATTTGTTTTTGGCGACCAAGGAAAGTCTTACCAACGTGCTGCGTCATGCAGGCGCATCCGAGGTCGAAGTTGGGCTGGCAATGAATGGAGGAGAATTTATAATTTCGATCAATGATAACGGTCGGGGATTTGTAACAACACAAGCGTCTGACGGAAACGGTCTCGCCAACCTCGAAAAACGATTGGAAGCTATCGGGGGGCGCTGTGAAATTAAATCGCAGTCGGGCGTTGGAACCAATGTTTCGCTGATCCTCCCCATGCAGTTGAAAAATGGTTTGCTGGAATTTAAATTATGATTACCGTCGGCCTGGTTGAAGATAATTCGACGGTGCGGCAATCTTTGCAGGAATTGATCGAAGCCGCACCTGGGTTGCGTTGCGTCTGCACGTGCAGCACGGGCAAAGAGGCTCTGAGCGTGATTCCCCAGGTTTGCCCTGAAGTAGTGCTCATGGACCTCCACCTGCCGGGCGAATCCGGTGTCACCTGCACGATGCGGCTCAAGGAAAATCTCCCAAACTTACATGTATTGATCCTGACCGTTTACAAGGATCCCGAAATGATATTTGAGGCATTGAAAGCCGGAGCCAGCGGCTACTTGCTGAAACGGTCGAAACCGGCGCAGATCATCGAGGCAATCAAGGATGTGAATTCTGGCGGGGCACCGATGAGCAGCGAAATTGCACGGTTGGTGGTGCATTCGTTTCAGTCATCTCCTGCAAACGTCAAGAATCGGGAATCTGACCTGTCTCCTCGCGAATCCGAAATTCTCGCGTTGCTTTCCAAAGGACTTTCAAACCGGGAAATTGCGGCGCGTTTGGGAATCAGCCCGGAAACGGTTCGCACACACCTCGGACACACCTACGAAAAGCTCCATGTAAAAAGCCGGACCGAAGCGGTATCGCAGTATTTTAAAACGGGTGCCGGGAAATGATTGATGGAAACCGGTTGTCATAATAATATGAATTGGTTGATTCGGTGTCCTTCGTTGAGTTCGTATCTCCTGTATTTAATGGTTGCTTGCGCTAGTGTTACCCGCGCCGATGGCACCCCAGAAACATCTGGCCCCGTTTCCAAGGTAACAGTGGATATGCATTCAACATTGGTAAAATCGTTTTTTGGCCTGGGCATTCAATGGGATCCTTATGAGTATCCGCCGCGCCCTGAAGCCTGGCGGCTCACGCTGCACCGGTTGGATTTTGCGAAACCGGCCTTTTTCCGCGTCATGACCGGTGCCAGTTCGTATTGTTTGGGTTTCGATGCTTCCGGGGAACCTCGATATGTATGGGCACAGGGAGAAGATGCGATTCGAAACCGGCTCGGATCCCTCTTGGCGATTCTGGATTATGCGCAGACCAATAATATTGACGTAATGTTCGGCGAATGGGGGCCGCCGAAACGGCTCGGCGGAGATGCCAATGAACCTGATGAAACTCCGGATGACCCGCGCTGGGCGCGGCTGGTGACAGATTTTGTGAACTGGCTGCGGACGAGCCGGGGTTATACCGTGATCCGCTATTACAATTTGATGAACGAACCCAATGGGCCGTGGATGTGGCCGGGCGGCAAGGTTGATTACGGAGCATGGGCCACCGGGATTCATAATCTGCGCCGACAATTCAATACGCATGACCTGGCGGATCTGCCCATCGTGGGGCCGGACAATTCCGGAAACTGGGAGTGGGCCGACTACGTTTCTCGGAACATGCCCGACGCCTTTGGCGATTGGGAGATGCACTGGTATGCGACGGATCGTGAGGTTTTGGGCGGCGAAATCGAAAAGCTACTCAAGGCCAAAAAGAAGGTCATTCTGGCGAATGATCCTCGCGCGGCGGAAAAACGATTTTTTCTCGCAGAATCCGGGTTAATTGACGGCAGATGCAATGGCGACCAGCAGCCGCGGGTGCGGACGTTTCCCTACGGCGTGATGATGGCGGATTATATGGCACAGGTGGTGCAGGCCGGCTGGATGGGTATGAGCGCGTGGGATATGGACGATGCGATGCATCCGGTGTCCGAACATCCGCCCGTGCCATCGGATACGACTCTGAAGTTATGGGGATTCTGGAACACACAAGGCACTGCGATGGGGCATCCCGAGGATGAAAACATCCGGCCATGGTTTTACCCTTGGTCGTTGATGTCCCGTCTTTTTCCGCGTGACACGAGAATTGTCGGCGTCAATCCAACGGGACTTTCAAACCTGCGGGTCATCGCTGGTGAAACCGCCGACAAGCACAAAGTCAACATCATGCTGGTCAATAATTCGGATGCAAGGCGCACGGTGCGATTGGTGATTCCCGGTCTGGGCCGAAAAACGGTGCGGCTGTTTTATTATTTCGAAAATGACCGGCCCACTGGTGCGGAAGGTTTTGCCATTCCTTCAGCAACATTGACCGAGATGGATTTTTCCTCCGGATTGAATGTGGTTTTACCTGGTCGCGGCTGTGTTTTTATGGCCACGGATTAACTGAATTGTAAACACATCAAGGAGATTGGCCTCAACAAGCGCATAAAAAGACCATTAAGGCGATCAACCGGATAATCCCAAGCAGCGACAAAGGCCCAACAATTTGCAAACACCTTCCGCTTCTTCAACGCGGATTCAGGAAGAATTCCGTAAATCAGTCCGTTGCAATAACGTCAAGAATACGCCGTTTGGGGGATGTTATATCAAGCACGGTTGGGGTAAGCTCTCGAATCCAGAGCGCTATGTTTTGTTGATTTGACAATGATTGCCCGACCATGCTGTTTTTTGCAAAAATTTTATTCTGCGGACTGAAGTTTTTTCGAAAAGCCATCTCAATATATTTGGTTTTATTCGGACTTTCTTTGGTTGTTCCATCATTACTGGCTGAAATCCCGGGTGAATTCCGGCCAAAATCCATTTTAACCCCGGATGAACAGGTTGGAGCTACTGGTGACAAAGTTCAATCACAGGATACCCTGCCAAAGTCGCAAATGACTGGCGATGACCCGGCACCCTTAAATAAAAAGTCGGTTGCTAACCTTCAGCCTATTCCGACAGCCAATGGAATGATTGTAAATGCCGGTTGGAAACTGGCGGTGGCAAACCGGATAAATGTCACCGGCGAAATGCTTTCAGTGACGGGTTTTCCCACTTCCGGCTGGTATGATGCCACCGTGCCGGGAACGGTTTTGGGCACATTGGTGGATCAAGGAATTTACCCCGACCCCTATTTTGGGTTAAATAACCTCCAAATCCCCGAAAGCCTGAACAAACAGGATTATTGGTATCGAACCGAATTTACTGTGCCAACGACTTGGGCAGGTCGCAAGCTTTGGCTTGATTTCAAGGGCATCAACTACTATGCGGAGATCTGGTTGAACGGAAAATATCTGGGCCATATTACGGGTGCCTTCATCCGGGGCGAATTCGATGTTTCGGCCGCAATAAACCGATCCGGTACAAATGCACTGGCTGTGATGATCGCCCCGCCACCGGATCCGGGCATCCCCAGCGAACAATCTGTAAAATTTGGTCCGGGTGACAACGGTGGCAAAATGTGCCTTGATGGACCGACCTTTTTTTGTGCGGAGGGTTGGGATTGGATTCCGGCGATTCGCGACCGTTGCTCGGGATTGTGGCAGGATGTCGTTCTCCGCACCACCGGACCGGTGAGCATTAATGATCCGCAGGTGGTCACAAAACTACCCCTGCCTGATACTTCGCAGGCGGATGTGTTAATTAGCACCGAACTGCGGAATTCGTCTTCAAATATTCAGCATGGGGTTCTCCGGGGCAAGTTTGAAGGTGTTCAGGTTGAACAGGCCGTGAAATTGCAACCCGGTGAAACCAAGACCGTCAGTTTTTCAGCACGGGATTATCCTCAGTTGACAGTCCAGCATCCGCGTCTTTGGTGGCCGAATGGTTATGGAAAACCCGAACTGTATACCCTGCAACTCATTTTTCTTACGAGCGACAAGAAGGAATCAGATCAGCAAAGCACACGTTTCGGCATCCGGGAAATGAGTTATGAATTGGGGGTGAAAATGCCGGATGGAAAGGTCGAGCGTGTGGAGTTCACGCCAACGCTGGCATCGAAAGACCACGGCCCGGTCATAGATTCAAGCCGCAAGGCCATGGGCTGGGATCCTCACCAATACGAAACTGTTGCTGTTGCGATTGAGCCGGGCAAGGAAAATTCACCGGCGCTCAAGCGCGTGAATGATGAACAAATGAAGTCCTATCTGGTGGTAAAGGTAAACGGGCAAAAAATCGAATGCCTTGGTGGCAATTGGGGCATGGATGACGCTTTGAAACGAATTCCCCGTGAACGGCTCGAACCGTATATTCGTTTGCACCGCGACGCGAATCTGAACATGATTCGCAATTGGTGTGGTCAAAGCACCTCTGAAGCCTTTTATGATCTTTGCGACGAATATGGCATCCTGGTCTGGAACGATTTTTGGATGTCCACCGAGGGTTGGAATTACGCCCCGGCCAATCATGAGCTTTTCCTGAGCAATGTAGCCGACACCATCAAACGGTTTCGCAATCACCCTTGCATTGCTTTATGGTGTGCGCAGAATGAGGGAGTGCCGCCAGAGTCCATCAACGAGGGCAACGACCGGTTGATTCGGGAATTGGACGGCACGAGATATTACCAACCTAACTCCCGTTTTGTGAATTTAAGCACCAGCGGTCCCTGGTCAAATGAACCGCTCGAGAAGTATTTTTCGGAAATAAATCATGGTTTTAGCACCGAACTCGGTGCCGCAGCTGTTCCTTCGGCTGAGGTGATGCGCACGATGATGCCAGCGGAGGATTTGTGGCCGGCGGCAGACAATTGGTCCTACCACGATTTCCACACCAAGGGTGCAGAGCAACGTGAAACTATGTTGGGGTTGGTGGCTCGCAGATACGGTGCGGCCACATCGCTCGATGACTTTTGCCGCAAAGCCCAAATGGTCAACTATGAGACGTATCGCGCCATGTTTGAAGGATTCAACAGCCGGTTGTGGAATAATTGCAGCGGGGTTCTTGTTTGGATGAGTCACCCTTCCTGGCCAAGTGTGGTGTGGCAGCTTTACAGTTCTGATTATGATCCGAATGCCGCGTATTTTGGCGCCAAAAAGGCCGCCGAGCCGGTTCATATACAGTTGAACTTCGACAATTGCGAACTGGCCGTCATCAACCGGCATGCATATACGCTGCCGGGAGTCACGGCGCGAGCTCGAATTTTTGATTTAGGTGGTCATGAAGTATTGAATCAAAAACAAACCGTTGATGCGGCAGCGAACGACATCACCGCAATCGGGACACTCGCATGGCCAACCAATGGCGCATATCTCGCCAAGCTGGAATTGACGGATAGAGACGGCCGTTTGCTATCCGAAAACCTTTATTGGCACGCAGTTCGCGACGAGCAATTGCAAAAGCTCGACAGTATGTTGGCGGTAAGATTGGATGGCAATTTACACATTCTGGAAGACCTAACAAAACACACGGTGGAGATTGACTTGAGCAATTCTAGTTCTGTGCCGGCGCTTGCAATCAGACTGGTTCTGCGGGAGGCCAAGACTGGGCGACGTATTTTACCGGCATATTACGAGGATAATTATTTTTCACTTCTGCCGGGCGAATCGCGCCGGATTCGGATTGAGGGTTTGCCATATCTGGTTAAGCCGGAAGTTGAGTTGACGGGCTGGAACATCCAGCATAGTAGCTTAGAGGAGGGAATTGGAATGACAGCAAAGGCTTCGAGGAATTAGCAGTTACATAAAATTAGAAAAACCCAATATGGAAACAAATATGAAAGCACACATCCGACAGTTTCAGTTGATACTATTTGTGGTTATGACGGCGATTGGCTTTCTTTCTGCTCAAACCGCCGAAGGGCAATTTGTGGCCACCAATTACGTCGTTGACCAGTTTGATACCGACACAACCACTTCATATACCAATCTGCAGTGGGGCACAGTTGTGCCTGCCATCACCTGGGACGGCAACACCAATGCGGTCACCAGCCTGGGGCCGAATAATCCCGGTTCTGGGGCAAGCAAGTGGGTTGTTCCCTGGTCCTCCACGACCACCAACGATCAGATCGCCGCAATACACTGGTTTGCCGGTGGCGGGGTGATAAATCTCAGCAACTTTAATACCATAAGTTTTGACATCATGTTCAGCAACAACGGCGCAACCGATGGCCATGGCAGTTACGGCGGACTGGAGGTGGGCATCGTTCCGTCGAGTGACCTCTGGCTCAGCACCACCCTCGGACTTTACTTCTCGGCGGTTACCAACGGCATCAGCTGGATTCATGTAACCTTGCCGGTCGGCACAAATTACAATATCTCAGGAATCGGCTTTAAGATGCTACAGAACAGGACCGGCTATCGCTTGACTGGCACGACGACGTTCTGGATTGATAATATCATTTTCAGCGGTTACAACACCGTGCCGGTGGCCGGCCCGCCACAAATCGTTCAGTTAAACCCAGCGCAAACCTGGCAGCGGTTGGAATTTCAAGTGACCAATGTTCCAACTGCCAGCAATCCGTTCAACCCCACCATCATTAGTCTGGATGCGACTATTACGGCACCTTCCGGGAAGACTTCCGTTGTGCCGGCATTTTGGTATCAGGGGTATAGCCGTTCGCTGGCTGGCACCACCGGCACCACCGAGGTTGACGCTGCCAACGGTGCGCCGCAATGGCGAATTCGTTTTACCCCGGTGGAAACCGGTGTTTACTCGCTTTCCTTGGCAATTCAGACAAACGGCCAGGCTTACGGGATATTCGCGACCAACTTTACCGTGATATCAAATTCTGCTCCCGCTCGTTTTGGATACGTTGGCATTGCGACCGGGAACCGTTATTTCCAGACCGGGGACGGACAGGCACTGCCGCTAAACGGGGCGTGCGTATGTTGGCCGGGAACCAAGGCGACGTATGATTATGATTCCTGGTTTTCATTGATGAACAGTAACCTCGAAAACTATGCGCGGATCTGGATGTGGCCACCATCGCAAGGATATTTCGGAATCGAGTGCCAGCCTGGAACGCTTAGCAACTATTCGTTGAATCCGGCCTGGCAGTTGGACTATGTATTCCAACTCGCTGAACAGAAAGGCATATATATGCAGCTATGTCTTGATTTTCACGGCATGTATTGGATAACCAATGCCTCGAAGGCGAATAATGATTGGCAATATAACCCTTACAACAGCGCCAATGGCGGGCCGTGCATCCAGCCCGATGCGTTTTTTACGAATAGCACGGCCCAAACGCTCTATCAATACCGTCTGCGCTACCTGGTTGGACGCTATGGCTACAGCCAGAATCTACTCTCATGGGAGTTTTTTAATGAGATCGACAATACATTTACCAATATTACCGGCGCGCCCGCTTCCCAATCCGTAAACTACAATGACTGCCTTGTCTGGCACACGAACATGGCCGGTTGGATGAAAAATCACGATCCGAATCATCATCTGCTAACCACCAGCCTCACTCAGTCACATGTATTCACGAACTTCTTGAATCTACCGCAACTCGATTACAATCAGGATCATTTCTACGGCGTATCCGGTCCGGCCACCTATTCGGCAAGCGACGCTGCTTCGTTCCTCGCCACTTATGGTAAACTGATGATGATTGGCGAATACGGAATAAGCTATAACGGTCTGAAAAGCGGTAACCCAGGTGATCCTTACTCACGCGGATTCCGACAGGGCGTCTGGGGAGGGGCGCTGGGAGGTTCCGCCGGAACCGCCATGTGCTGGTGGTGGGACAGCTTTAGTTCAACAAATTTCCAAGTGTATGGCTCGCTGGGAAAAATACTGAGCAATACGGGATGGGGAGTCGGCCAGTGGACGCCCATCACATTTGCCAGCAGTTATGCTATTGGCATGAGGGGCCCAAACAATTCTTTGATTTATTTATCCGCAAGCGGTGCCACATGGCCAACCGGTGCCAAGACCGCGCCCGGGTCGCTAGCCGTGCAAACCGGAACAACGCTCACGCTCAATAATTGGCAGACCGGCACATATTCCGCAACGTGGTATGATCCGATGACAGCTACCCCCCTTGGAACCAATGTTGCTACCACTTCAGGCAGCCAGCTTGCCTTGTCACTGCCCAATTACAGTGATGATCTGGCAGCAATCGTCACACTGGCCACGCCGATGATTTCGTCCCTGACACCGCTGAATCCTTCCGGGCAATGTTCCAGTGACATCACTTTCACGGTCGCTGCAACTGGATCCGCGCCATTATCCTATCAGTGGAGCACAAACAATACGCCCGTCGGGGGTGCAACATCTGCCAGCTTTAGTTTGAACAATGTTCATTTTCAAAGCCCAATCACCGTTTACGTAACGGTTACAAACAGTTTTGGGTCAGCCAGTTCAAATTCTTTACTGACCATTGTTGACACTATCCCGCCGGTTATCACGCTTATTGGCACTAATCCGTTAACCGTGGAATGCCATGGCGGCTTTACGGATTCGGGTGCCACGGCATATGATGCGTGTGCCGGCAGCGTGGGCGTGAGTGTTAGCGGCAGCGTAAATGTGAATTCTCCAGGGACTTACACGCTGACCTACACCGCTGATGATGGCAACGGTAACACTAATTCCACCACCCGCATTGTCAATGTGGTGGACACGACCCCGCCGGTGATCACTTTGAACGGGGCCAACCCGCTGACGGTGGAATGCCACAGCAGTTTCACTGATCCGGGCGCAACCGCGTATGACTCCTGCGCCGGCAGCGTGGTTGTCCATATCAGCGGCAGCGTGAACGCAAATGAACCAGGCAGTTACACGCTGACCTACACTGCTGACGACGGCAATGGCAACACCAATTCCACCACCCGCACCGTGAACTTGGTGGACACGACCCCGCCAGTGATCAGTTGGAGCTTTACGAATCTGATGCTGAGCGCGGACACCAACTGTTCAGCGCTGATGCCGGACGTGACGGGCACCAATTATATTCTGGCCGCTGATGCGTGCAGTGGCATTGTGTTAATCACTCAAATACCAACGAATGATGCCGTGCTGGCGTTGGGCACCAACCAAGTTGTGCTGGCTGTGAACGACGGAAACGGAAATACGGCTTACTCAACCAACATGGTGGTGGTGCATGATACAACGCCACCGGTGGTGACTGTGCTGGGTCATGATCCATTAACCATTGAATGCCACGGAAGCTTTAGCGATCCGGGCGCGACGGCCACGGACAACTGCACACTGGCGAACTTGGAGACCAACGGCACGGTGAATGTGAACTTGCCTGGCAATTACACGCTTGAATACGTTGCAACGGATGCGGCGGGCAACAGCACAACCAACACGCGCATAGTTAACGTGGTGGACACGACCCCGCCGGTGATCACTTTGAACGGGGCCAACCCGCTGACGGTGGAATGCCATGGCGGCTTTACGGATCCGGGCGCTACGGCGTATGATGCGTGTGCCGGCAGCGTGGTCGTTCAAGTCAACGGCAGCGTGAGTGCGAATGATCCGGGCAGTTACACGCTGATCTACACCGCTGATGATGGCAACGGCAACACCAATTCCACCACCCGCATCGTCAACGTGGTGGACACCACTCCCCCAACGATTACACAATGCGCCTCACCCATGACTCTCATCGCTGGCACCAATGGCATTGTGATTATGCCGGACTTAACCAGATCCGTCAGCGCGATAGACGCTTGCAACGGAAACGTAACTATTAGCCAGTCACCACCCGCAGGTGCCTTTTTACCCGTTGGAAGCAATTCGGTGATCATTGCCGCAGACGATGGTAATGGCCATACAAACACTTGTAACACTACGGTGAGCGTGCTGGCGCTCATGCCGCCGGTGATTCTCAACGGGCAATGGGCCTACGGCACTCTACAGTTGATCTTCACGGGGCAGCCCGATCAGACTTACCACGTGCTTGCCACGGGTGACTTGACGGTGCCGCAAACCGGTTGGTTAATGTTGACCAATGGCACCTTTGGAACAAATGCGTCGATATATGTTGATCATGTGGGGACAAATTATTCAGCGCGTTTCTACCGCATTAGCTCGCCCTAGCCGGTTTCCATTGTTCAAACATGGCCCAACTATTAATCAAAACTACGCCGCCACCATTGGCTAACCGAAAGGTACAGCCCGGATCAACCCCCGATAACACGAATTATCGCGCTTCATTCGCGATCATGACCTCGCTGTTCTTCATGTGGGGCTTCATGACGGTATTTAATGACATTCTGATTCCGCGTTTTAAGGAGGCTTTCACGTTAAGCTACTTTCAGGCGATGCTGGTCCAGTTTGCGTTTTTCGGAGCTTACTTCATTGGCTCGTTGGTTTATTTCGTCATCTCCGCAACGGCCGGTGATCCTATCGCCAAGATTGGCTATAAGAATGGTGTTGTCATCGGTCTTCTCATTTCGGCGACTGGCAGCGCCATCTTCTGGCCTGCTGCCAGCGCCGCCTCATACCCAATGTTTCTCCTGGCGTTGTTCGTGGTCGGCCTTGGCTTCGCCATGCTTCAAATCGCAGCAAATCCCTATGTCACCATACTCGGCCCGGAGAGAACAGCCTCGTCACGGCTGAATCTTGCGCAAGGGTTTAATTCCATCGGAACAACCATAGGGCCAATCATCGGTGGCTTTCTTATTTATCAATACTTTGCCAAGACCGGCGCGCATGGGGCGGACTCGGTCAAAATGCCTTACTTCGCATTTAGTATCGTGTTTGCGGTGCTGGCCGTAATTTTCTTCTTCATTCATCTGCCGCATATTGGCGAAGGCAAAATTGAGCACGGTGCCGGGGCATTGAAGTATCCACATGTTGTTCTCGGCGTCATTGCCATTTTCATGTATGTGGGCGGCGAAGTTTCCGTGGGCAGCGCCATCATCAACTTTCTTGGGCAGCCCACGGTCGCGGGACTGACGGCGGTGGAGGCGAGTAAATACGTTTCGCTATATTGGGGCGGCTTGATGATCGGGCGTTTTATGGGCGCGGTGGAGTTGAGTGAGATGAAAAAACACAACAAGCAAATGTTGCTGGTGGTGATTCCGTTGCTGGCGTATCTGCTGCTCTGGGTTGCCAAAAGCTGCCCAATGGACAACCTGCAAAGCCATTCCTACGGTGACATTTTTACAGTCTGGGGCCAACAATTTCAAGCGAACTGGTTGGTGTTCCGCATTTACCTGCCTTTCCTCGGCCTTTGCTGGCTGTTGTATCAGTTTGGCCAGGCGCGGGCGGGTCGGACGTTGATGATTTTCTCGCTGACCGTCGTAACGCTGTTGTTCACGGCAATCATAGTTGGCGGCAAAGTGGCGATGTGGTGCGTAGTGGCGGTTGGACTGTTCACTTCAATCGGTTGGTCAAATACCTTCTCGCTGGCGTTGGATGGCACGGGCGCATTGAAAAGTCAGGTGTCATCATTACTGGTGATGGCGATTCTTGGGGGAGCAATCTTGCCCCCGTTGCAAGGATACATTGCAGATGTAACGAAAAATCTCCAGATATCCTTTATCGTCCCGCTCATCGCCTATGCCTACGTCGCGTTTTACGGAGCGAAAGGCCACAATATCGGGCGTAAGATTCCGCAGTCTGATGGCACCCATGCCAGTTAGTTCTGCAAGGTTGGATTAAAACAAGATGCGAAGCGCATTATTTAGAATTTACTCAAATTCATGAAACTCCGTCTGCGCGAAAAAATCGGCTATGGTTTCGGCGACGCCGCGTCGTCCATGTTCTGGAAATTGTTCTCGATGTATTTGATGTTCTTTTACACGGACATCTTCGGAATTTCGGCGGCGGCGGTCGGAACCATGTTCCTGATCACCCGCATCTGGGATGCGGCGTTTGATCCATTCGTGGGCGTGCTATGCGATCGCACTGAAACGCGCTGGGGGAAATTCCGTCCCTACCTGCTCTGGGTGGCAATTCCCTTCGTAATCGTCGGCGTGCTGACATTCACCACACCATCCTTTGGGCCAAGTGGAAAGTTGATATACGCTTACGTTACCTATTCGCTGATGATGATGGTTTATTCATTGATCAACGTGCCCTATGCCTCGTTGCTGGGTGTGATGACGGCGGACGGAAAAGAGCGCACCACGCTGGCGACATTCCGGTTCATCTTTGCCTTTGCCGGGAGTCTGGTGGTGCTGGCTGCCGCCGAGCCACTGGCAGGCGCATTCAGTCGAATGAGCGGAGCGGAATCGAATTTACAGCGTGGCTGGCAGTTGACCGCGACCTTTTTCGGAGTGCTGGCGATGATTCTTTTCTGGCTAACGTTTGCCTGGACCCGCGAACGCATCAAGCCGGTTACGGAGAAGACGTCACTAAAACTCGACCTTGCCGACCTATGCAAAAACAAGCCTTGGTTCATTCTGCTTGGAGCGGGCATTGCGACAATTTTCTTCAATTCCATCCGTGATGGCGCGGCAATCTACTACTTCAAATACTATCTGCACACCCAGGCCGCATTTTCTCTGCCGGCGTTTAAGCTCACAATGGGTTGGAGCAGCCTGTATTTTGTGTTGGGGCAGGCGGCGAACATACTTGGCGTGATTCTTGCCAAGCCGATTTCGGACCGAATTGGCAAGAAAAACACATTTTTCGCGGCGATGTTGGCCGCGAGTATTTTCAGTTTCATGGTCTATGGACTTTCACCCGAATCGGTGGGCGTGGTGCTGGTGCTGCAATGCTGCATCAGCGCCAGCGCGGGCTTCGTGTTTCCGCTGCTGTGGTCCATGTATGCGGACACGGCGGATTACTCAGAATGGCAAACCGGCCGGCGCGCCACGGGACTGGTGTTTTCCGCATCCTCGATGTCGCAAAAGTTCGGCTGGACGCTCGGCGGTGCATTCGCCGGATGGCTGCTTGCTTTCTACGGCTTCCATGCTAACGAGGTGCAAAACGCCGATACCCAGGCCGGCATTCGCATGATGGTCAGCATCTACCCCGCGATCGGTGCATTGGTCTCCGCCGGCTTTATGCTGGTCTATCCCTTGAAAGAAAAGTTTCTTTTATCCATTGAAAGCGAACTTGCGGCTCGGCGCGAGGCGTCGGCAAAGGCAATTCCGAAAACGGTGTAAATCTATTTTAATCTGGTTTTCTAAATGCAGGAAAAATGACATGTTAAACCGGTTGAAATCATACGGAGATTCGCCAAAATGATATGATCACCAAACCCCAGTTGGAGACGTTTTCTTCTCAAGTCAGGACGCATTTATTCAGTCATTATCTGCCGTTCTGGTGCGGCCCGGCGCTCGACCGCGAGAACGGCGGTTGGATGGCGTGGCTTTCCAATGATTTGAAACCCGACCGCTCGCAGCCCAAAGGTTTGATTGTTCACAGCCGCATTCTCTGGGCGTTTTCGGCAGTTTATCAAGCGCAGCCCAATCCCTTGTATCGGCAGATGGCCGAACGCGCATTCGACTACGTGTTAAACCGCTTTTGGGACGCGCAACATGGCGGCGCATACTGGCGGCTAAATGATTGCGGTGACGTGATCGACGACTCCAAAAAAATATATGGCCAGGCATTTTGCATCTATGCGTTGGTGGAGTTTCATCGCGCATTCAACTCTGTTTCCGCACTCGCACGAGCACAGGAATTGTTTAAGTTGATCGAGCGGCATGCTCATGATGGAGCCTGCGGCGGTTATTTCGAAGTTTGTCGGCGGGATTGGACTGAAGCCGGACCAGATGCGCGACTAAGTGAGAAGGACCTGAACGAGAAAAAGTCCATGAATAACCATCTTCACGTTCTGGAGGCCTACACCAACCTTTATCGCGTTACGAAATCACCGGCGGTTGCACAGCGTCTCCACGAAATCATCGGGTTGTTTATTCACCGTATTATCGACTTGAGAACCGGCCACCTGCATCATTTTTTCAACGAGCGGTGGCAAATTCGTTCGGACACTTACACTTTCGGTCATGATATCGAGGCCAGCTGGTTGCTATGTGAGGCGGCGGAGTCACTAAATCATCCCGCTTTGCTGTCTCGAATACGCAAGTTCGCACTACGTATGTCAGCAATTGCCTATGAGGAGGGACTCGGGACAGACGGCGGGCTATATTACGAAGGGAAATCCGGCAAAGTTATCGACCATGGCCGGGAATGCTGGCCTCAAGCGGAAGCGCTGGTTGGCTTTCTAAACGCTTTTCAACTCAGTGGCAACCCGAAATATCTTCAAGTCGCGCAGAGGGTCTGGCAATACATTGAACAAAACATTGTGGATCGAGTGCATGGTGAATGGTTTTGGCGGATCAATGCTGATGGTCAGCTTGATTCGAAATTGCCCAAAGTGAGCGAGTGGAAAGGCCCTTATCATGCCACTCGCAGTTGCCTCGAAACTCTACGACGATTAAATCAAATCGAGAATCTTTGGGACCAATTATGAAAAAAACAACTTTTGCCAAAAAGTTAATAACCCTTCAGCGCGAGCACGCTGAACTCATCCGGCGGAAGAACCGGCCGCAAAAATCCAGCAACGGCATCTTTGACCGCTACGAACATCCGGTGCTGACCAACGAACACACGCCGCTGACCTGGCGCTATGATTTCAATCACGCCACCAACCCGCACCTGATGACGCGGCTGGGCGTCAACTGCGTCTTCAACGTCGGCGCGATGGAGTTCAACGGCAAAAACATTTTGATGGCGCGCGTCGAGGGCTGGGATCGAAAATCATTTTTCGCCGTCGCCGAGAGCCAGAACGGCGTGGATAATTTCCAGTTCTGGGATTATCCGGTGCGGATGCCGGAACTGGAAGACAAGGAAACGAACCTTTACGACATGCGCCTGGTCAAGCACGAGGACGGCTGGATTTACGGGTTGTTCTGCGCCGAGCGGCATGACGACTCCAAGCCGAGCGACTTGTCGGCGGCCATCGCCCGCTGCGGCATCGCGCGCACAAAGGATCTGGTGAAATGGGAACGGCTGACAGATTTGAAGACACCCGCGCTGCACCAGCGCAACTGCGTGTTGCACCCGGAATTTGTGAACGGGAAATACGCGTTTTACACGCGGCCGATGAGCGACTTCGCGGCGACGGGTTCCGGCGACGGCATCGGCTGGGGTTTGGTGGACGACATCACCAAAGCCGTCGTCACCAAGGAAAGCATCGTTGACCCGCGCTTTTACCACACGATCAAGGAAGGCAAGAACGGCCTGGGGCCGGCGCCGATCAAGACGGCAAAAGGCTGGCTGCATCTGGCGCACGGCGTGCGCAACACAGCGGCGGGCATGCGCTATGTGCTGTATCTGTTCCTGTGCGATTTGAAGGATCCCTCCAAGCAGATCGCCGCGCCGGGCGGCCATTTCATGGGGCCGGAAAACGACGAGCGCGTCGGCGACGTGTCGAACGTGGTCTTCGCCAACGGCTGGATCGCGCGCAAGAACGGCGACGTGTTTATTTATTACGGCTCATCGGACACGCGCACGCATGTGGCGACGACGACGGTGGGTAAGCTTTTGGATTATTGCCTGAACACGCCGCCCGACGCGATGCGTTCCAAGCTGTGCGTGGACCAACGGTGCAAGCTGATTGAAAATAATATGGGTTAGCTTTTCAGTATTGCATTTAAAACTAATGCTTTGGGTGTAAATTCCAATACCTTGGTATGCCCTCGTCCTCCACTCTTGACGTTCCTCATAGCCGGATTTTGCGCGTGGGAAACTTTTGCCGCAAAAAGTCAATTAATCCCCTCAAGGGCGATGATCCGGAGTCCTTTCTTAAAATATCGCTCAATGCAAAACAGACGTTGAACTCTTGCCCTCCTATAACATGTTGCCCAGCAGCCAAGCGATGGCCGTTTTGCCACTTCAAAGGTTGCCAAGGCCCTATAAATTAGGTTAGCAAGTGCTGATGTTTTTCGTAAGTGGCGAGTATCAATTCACCAAAGATTGTGTTGGCCCATGCAAACCATCGGCGCGTGAATTTTTTGGGGTCGTCTTTATGAAAGGCCTCGTGCATGAAACCCGTTCCGGCGTGCGTGGTTTGCAAAATCGCCAGGCAACGGTGAATTTCATCATCATCTTTGCTAGTCAGGGCTTGGACGATGATTCCTAGCGGCCAGATCATATCAATTCCGACATGCGGACCGCCCACTCCGTTGGCGGCTTTGCCTTTGCAAAAATATGGGTTGCTTTCCGACAAAACAAACCGCCGCGTGTTCTGATAGACTTCATCATCAATTTTGATTGTGCCGAGGTTGGGCAAAGACAGCAGACTGGGAATGTTCCCGTCATCAATGGAGTAATAGTTCCCAAACCCGTCAACTTCGTATGCGTATATCGGGCCAAAATGCTTGTGGTGCACAATCGCGTTCTCACGCAAAGCGACCGCAACTTCATCCGCGAGGGCGCGGCACTCGGCTGCAGAGGTTGGGTCGCGATGAATTTGTTCCAGCATTTCCGCCGCCTGCCGCAGACTAACGACGGCAAAAAAGTTGGAAGGAATCAAGAATGGAAATACCGTCGCATCATCGCTCGGGCGGAACATGGAATAAATCAGCCCCACCGGTTTTGCTGGCCGGCCGTAGCCGTTTCCCGGCAGAGTGTCAGTGGCACTTTCAGTCCTTCTCAGAAAATGATACTGCCCCTGGCCGGCTTTGCGCTGTTGCTCGCGAAAGGTTTTCAGCGTGAGCATAATCGCATCACGCCAACCCACATCAAACGGCGCAGTGTCATTCGTGATTTTCCAGTAGCCGTGGGCAAGGCGAATAGGGTAGCAGAGTGAATCCACCTCCCATTTGCGTTCGTGAACGCCGGACTTCATGATAGTCAAATCACTGTTCCATTTGCTGATTTTATTCTTGTCCTTATAGAAAGCATTCGCGTAAGGGTCTATGAGAATGCAGCGGGTCTGGCGGTTGATCACGCCGGCAATCATTTGCTGCAAGGCGGGATCATCCTTCATCAAGGGCAAATACGGCCACACTTGCGCGGAGCTGTCCCGCAACCACATTGCGTCAATGTCGCCGGTGATCACATAAGTGTCCGGGCGGCCGTCGATGATGCTGAAGTCCACCGTCGTATCCAGCGTGTTCGGAAAGCAATTCTCAAACATCCACGCTAGCTCCTGGTTGCCAATGGAAGCCTTGATCTGTTGGATTTTTTTCTCTACAGCGACGCTCTTGAATTTTCGCATGGCTTCCGGAATCCGCACGATGGGGAAATTTATCTCTGCCGAGCGACCGATTGATTGGAGCATCAAGCTGGCGGTTGCCAGCGATGTGGTTTGAATAAAATTGCGACGCGTCATATCAAATTTCGAAAAAAATCAAGCTCCAACCGGCTTCTTGCGCCCAATTTTGTGGCGTTTCCAGCCATAAAGCCCGACATAAGCTTTGGCCGATAAAATAAACCCCGCTTGTGGGCTTGCCAGAAAGTTCTGCCTCATTTCTGTGACTAAAGTTAGTCACTTTACAGATTTCCATGTTGAAGCGAAACTGCACGCACATGATCACTCTTGAAGACCTAAATGAACAAGGTCCAATTGGGAAAATCGTGTGTAGTTCATGTGTTAAAAACTAAGACCAAACCAGTTAGGACAAATATGAAGAACATAACTAACCCATTAAGGGCCCTAGCCACAACAATAATGACGAAAGTCATTGTAAACAAACCTAAACCCCGAAAAAACCTCCCCAAACACTTATTTCTGGTGCTTACAGCGCTTGGTGCACTCACATTTGGCACAAAATCCCCAGCAGCGGTGATTAACTATGTCGGCTCGCTGGACACCAACAACGTGCCGGAAGTGAACAGCTGGCTTACACCCTCAGTCCCAAAAACTTACGATATTGATGGAGACAATATCTACGGCACTTTCGCCGCGATCTCATGGGGCGATTACACCAATTATTCCAGCAGCACGATCAGTTTTGTGGACATACCTAGCAACGTATCGCTCGATAATCAGTCCGGTTTTTGTGCGCAAATTGACCAGCTGGCGGGTGCCTGCGGGGGCAACACAGGCCCTGGCGTGGCTGTCATCCCAACATATCAAGCTGCCGCGTATCGGGCAGTTGCTAATCTCGGCAACTCAGTTCTGCATACCAACGGATCAAGCCTTGCAACCGCCTGGATGTGGCACACATTTCAGGTAAACAGCAACCTGACCGGGAAAACATTGCGGGTCGGGATCATGAACTTCCTTTATGGAAGTTCAGGCACAATCAATCCGCATGATCAGGACTCGGGCAAGGGAGTGTGGATTGCTCAGGTGGCTGGAGGGTCGGCCCAATCAATTGTCGCTCCGGTAAATGCTGGCCAACAATTCAGCCCGCCCGGCGTTGCGGCTCCAGATATGACGTTTTTTGACATTGTGAACGCGCAAGCGGGAGATCAATACAGGGTTTATGCGACGAGGGATCTGTTCGTGCGGTCCAATCCTAATACGTATTTTGGTACAATTACATTCGATGTTGCCGATACAACTTCGGTGCCAGCCACCCTGCCCAATATTAATACCTATGTAACCTCGGGATATGTCAACCCCGCTACTTTATTCGGCACGCCGGCAAACCCCGTTAACGGTGCCACCAACTACGGTTGGAACAATGACGGCATAGACATCACGGATTGTTCTAACGTTTCGATATCCCATTGCGATATAAACTCCGCCGATGATGGCATTTGTTTAAAATCCGGCGCCAGTGGAAATTACGGACAGGGTGACGGGTTCAGCATGTTTAGCAAAGGCTGCGACCATGTGACAATCAATGACTGTCGAATCCGGTCAAGCGCAAGTGCACTCAAGTTTGGGACAGCATCGTTTGGTAGTTTCCGCCATATACACGTATCCAATCTTACGATCTATGATACCTATAGGTCCGCCGTGGCACTAGAAACAGTGGATGGCGGGACGATAGAGCATGTTCTGGTCGAAAACATTCGCGCCACCAACACTGGAAATGCCATTTTTCTTAGGTTAGGGCAGCGCAATACTAACGCATCCCCCGGAATATTACGCGATGTGGTGATTCGAAACCTGCAAGTGGAAGTGCCCGCCGGAAAACCCGACGTTGGGTATCAGACCCCCGGACCCCCAACAAAATCACTCCATAATGTGATTCCATCGTCCATCGTCGGGATTCCGAACCATCCAGTTAAGAACGTTCTTCTGGAAAATGTTGAGATTGTCTATTCTGGCGATGCCAACCCTCATCTGGCGCAGGTTAGCTTAGAGGAACTGGGGCGAATGCCCGAGAAAGCGCAAAATTATCCTGAGTTTTCCATGTTCGGCGAATTGCCCGCATGGGGGTTTTATCTCCGCCATGCGGAAGGCGTCGAATTTAGAAACGTCCGTCTAACATTGAAAGGGAAAGATTATCGTTCCGCGTTAGTGTGTGATGATGTCAAAGATTTCCACTTGAAAGACGTCACCCTCGAGCCAGCAAGCGGCGAACCGGTTGTCGCTTTGTCAGACACGCGGGATACCATATTGCAAAACATTGTCTATCCCGAGCAGAGCAAAGAAAGAGTCCGGTTGCTGGGTCACAGCTCCCCACCTGAAATCGTAGTGCATTAACCGATGAATCCATTCGTCAGGAATGTCTTTTTCGGGTTTTTAGCCGTGGTGGGCGCGCATGCGGAAAAGTCTTCCGTTGATTATGTCAATCCGCTGATTGATACCCACAAATCCCGCTGGTTTTTCTTTTCGTCCGCGAGCCGACCGTTTGGAATGGTGAATTTGAGTCCAGACACCAAGGTCGGGGACGACTGGATGAATGGCTATATTTATGACCAGACGAACATCCAGTGCTTTAGCCACGTGCATTGTTGGCAGCTTTATGGTGTGCCGGTGATGCCGCAGACCGGCGAATTATTTTCAGTCAATGGTCTCGCCGCGGCGGCGTCACCGTTTTCGCATCAGGATGAAATCGTTCATCCCGGCTACCACAAAGTTTTTTTGCAGCGCTACGGCATCACAGCAGAACTAACTTCAACGAAGCGCGTCGGTTTTCATCGCTACACGTTTCCGGCTAGTGCAAAATCCAACATAGCCTTCGATACGGGAGCGACCTTGATGGCGGGAATCGACCGCAGTGCCATCCGGCAAATCAGTCCCACGGAAATTGCCGGTTCATCAGTAATGTCGGCAACGATGCGACGGCCAAAGCCGTTCACGATTTATTTCGTGGCGCAATTCAGCCGGCCGGTTGATTTCGGAGTCTGGCAAAGTAATAAATTGGTGCCCGGGGCAAAGGGTGTTGACGGGCCAAACGCTGGCGGCTACGCCCAGTTTTCTACGAAGAAGGATGAACAGATTTTGATGAAGGTCGCCATCTCGTATACGAGCGAGGAGAACGCCAGAAATAATCTACAGGCTGAGCTTCCGGGATGGGACTTTGACCGCGCGGTGATCGAGTCGCGACGTGAATGGAATGAGCAACTGGGACGAATCACTGTCGCTGGCGGCACGGAGGCGCAAAGAATTAAATTTTACACTGACCTCTGGCACGCGCTGCTGGGTCGTCGCATCGTGAGCGACGCGGATGGCAGCTATGCCGACAACACCGGTGAGAAGACGGTCATCCGCCATGTGAACCTGGATGCAAACGGCAAGCCGCTTTTTCCGCATTACAACTTTGATGCGCTTTGGGGCAGCCACTGGTCATTGAATCTTCTTTGGTCATTCGCCTATCCCGAAGTGATGGACGGATTCTGCAACACCATGGTGGACATGTATCGCGACGGCGGGCTGATTCCCCGCGGCCCAAGCGGCGGCAATTATACGTTCGTCATGATCGGCGATCCGGCTGCGCCACTCTTTGCGGCGTCTTACAACAAAGGTATTCGCGGCTACGATGCCGAGAAAGCTTATGAAGGCTTGAGAAAAAACGCCTTGCCCGGCGGTATCCGTGATCATGCGGGCTATGAGTTCGGCACAAATGCCAGCGCCGGTGGCATGAAATACTACGTCGAGCACGGCTATGTTCCTGAAGACATTCCTGGCAAAGGCATGCACAAGGACGGCGCAGCAATGACATTGGAGTATGCCTATGAAGATTGGTGTCTAAGTCAAATGGCGCAAGGTATGGGACAAACCAACGACGCTGCCTGGCTCGCCCAACGCTCACTTAACTACAAGAACCTGTGGGATGCCTCGGTGAAGTGGATGCGCCCGCGCAATCTGGACGGCTCGTGGCTCAATCCATTTGCGCCGGTCGGCAAGCCGGGAGAATTTTCTGCCAAGGGATTTTGCGAAGCGAGCGCAGCCATTTACACGCACTTTGTGCCACAGGATATTGAAGGCTTGATTGCCCTGTTTGGTGGCAAGGACAAATACGTCGCCGCTTTGAACCGGCAGTTTGAATTGGCCGCGCCCACACACTTCGTCGCTCCGCACGGTCAGCACGCGGCCGCGTGGGTGGACTATGACAACGAGCCATCCACTGCCATGGCGCATCTGTTCAACTTTGCGGGCGCGCCGTCGCTCACCCAAAAATGGGTGCGCGAAGTTCAGCAGCGCACTTATGGTGACATCACGCCATTTGGCGGTTACTGCGGTGACGAAGATCAAGGCCAGCTTGCTTCGGTCAGCGCGTTGATGGCAATCGGACTTTTCGATGTTCGAGGCGGCGCGGAAATCAATCCGGATTACCAGATCAGCTCGCCGCTATTCGACAAAGTAATGATACGCTTGAACGGGCAATATTTTCCTGGAAAAAGCTTTGTCATCACAACGAAGAACAATTCAGCAACCAATTGCTATATCCAGTCGGTGAAACTGAACGGTCAACTGTGGAATCAGTTTTGGTTTCCACACACCAATCTGATTAGTGGTGGTACACTCGAAATCAAATTAGGCCCGCAGCCTAGCAAGTGGGCCTCTGAATCGCGATTGCCACCACGATGACAGCCGATTATCGACTGGAATAAAAGGAATGCATTCTCAAGCCCACGGTTTGGGCCATTGACATTTCTTCCGGCGAATATGCAAGAACCATCAATTCCTCACTCTCGCTGGCTCATGGACGGCGGGACGGCGGCCTGCGCACTGCCCCAGTTTGGGTTTGGCTGCGGGCCCATCCGAAAAACAAACTTTCCCCCGTTGGCAATGTCGGCGTGGCTAAACCACGGTTTGTTCCAAGGCTTGCCATTCAGCGTGGCGGACTGGATGTAGCAATTTTTCTCGGAATTATTCTTTGCCTCGATGATCAAATCCTTGCCGTTACCCATGTGCATGGTGACCTCGTCAAAAATTGGCGAGCCGATGATGTAGTCGGGAGTTGCAGGGTTAACAGTGTAAAAACCCATCGCGCTCAATACATACCATGAAGACAAGGATCCTTGGTCATCATTGCCGGGATAGGCAAGACCATATTTGTCGCTGCCATACATCAGATTCAGAATTTTGCGCACTAGTTCCTGCGTCTTCCAAGGCTGTCCGGCGTAGTCATAGTAGTATGGAACTTGTATATCCGGCTCGTTGCCCTGGCAATAGAGACCGATCATGCCAGTGACATCGCGCGCAATGCCCTTGGGCGCGTAAGGTGTGTTAAAAAAAGTATTTAGCTTCTTCAGGAACGCCTCGCGTCCGCCGAGCAAAGTTATCAGTCCTTGAACGTCATGCGGCACGAGCCACAAACTCTGCCAGCCGGTAGCCTCCTTCATCATGTAGTTGTAGTAAGGTTCGTTTGGATCAAAGGGCGAAATCCACGAACCATCCGCATTGCGACCGCGCATGAAACCTATTGAAGGGTCAAAAACATTGGTGTAGTTATGCGCACGGGCGAGAAACATTTTGCAATCTTCTTCCTTGCCAAGTTTTTTCGCATAAATCGCCATTGCGTAATCGTCCCAACTGTATTCCAAGGTCTTGTCCATTCCGCAGTCACCCTGCCAATACGGCGGGCTGGGATGTTCCACGAAATCGTCATGCACCCAACCATTCTTCATGTATTCGGCAAGCTTGCCGCGCGGACCGGCAGGATCGGTGGCGTTCTTGCGGAGATATTCATAAACGGATGCATAATCAAACGGCAAGCCGCGTTCCCAATCGCCCAGATACATCAAAACCGCGTGATCCCCATGGAACCAGGTGGCCATCCAGCCGGATTCGCGCGCCATCTCCAGATGTGTGCGGAGAATGTTTGTCTTCATGTTCGGGTCCAAAAGCGTGAGCAGCACAACCAGATTGCGCCCAGAATCCCAGAAAGCTATTCCGCGATAGCGGTCGTAGTCAGAAACAGTGGTGGAACCATCGGGATTGTGGACAAGTGTGCCCGTTTTGGCAATCAGACGCGGCAGCAACATGGAATTGTAAAAGGCCGAGTAAAACATTTCCCGTTGATGTTCCGTGCCGCCCGAAACCACAATGCGGTTCAATTTGTCACTCCACTGAGCAACGGCATGCTGATGCACTTCGTCAAAGCTGCCCTTATCGGCATCCAATTTGGCCTGCGCTTCCTCGTAAGTTTTGCCGCCAACCATCCGGACAAGTATTTGTTCGCCCGCCTTCGTTGAATAACTGAGATAACAACCGGCGTAGCCACCCATCATGCAGCGCTCACCAGGCAGAATAGTTGCGCTGCGGTGCAAACTCACACCTTCCAACTGGGGCGTGTCTTGGCGAAAAGTGCCAAAGCCATTGAACGGTTTTGAAAACTCGGCAATAAAACATCGCTTTCCGCTTCCACCCAGTCCCTCGGTGAGGCCTCGAACGATGTGATTGCTCACGACTTCGATGCTGTTCTGATTGGCACCCAGATCAATCAGAACGGTGCCTCGCTCCGTCGCGGGAAAGGTGAACCGATAATAACCGATGGATTCGGTGGTGGTAAGTTCCGTGCGAATGCAGGTGTCTGGAAAAAACACCGTGTAATAGCCGGGCGATGCTTTTTCCGATGCCTTGTCATAAGGCGAGGCGTAAACCCGATCGGGCGGCACTGTCCAGTTACCCACCAGCGGCACCATGGTGAAGCCGGGCATAGGCCCGGAAAATCCCAACATTGTTCGCCGCTCATGGTAGTAATTACATCGAAGGGGGTCCGTCCACGCCGCTTCGGTGACATCCTTGTTGATCGGGCCGAGCAAGGTGCCGTTGTGTGGCAGCGCCGGGCCGGGAGTAGTCAGGCCGGTATAAGTTTCTTCGCCGGGCGGCGGCGCGTTACCAAGCAACTTAGGATCATCCAGTGAAGCTGAGCCGACCATCGGATTGGCATATTGCTCGGGCGCTTTTGCGGCAAAGACGCTGACTGGAAAAGTTCCAAGCAGAGCGAGCAAAATGAAAATCCTAAGAATTGATTTTTGGTCCATGTGAGTATTTTATTTTCGCATATTCGCCCATGCCGTGTTCTCATGTATCAGGCGCGTGATGTATGCGCTTCACTCCGCATGTCAGGTCGGATTCCAACCGTGGCGGTTTTTGCGTTTAACGAAACGCGCGGACTCAGACAGGTTTGGCGAGGCCATCTTGGGTCCGTCCCATTCCATAGGTTTTCCCACGCCACAACGAAGTGCGACTGCACCTAAAAGGATGATTTCCGTCAAATAACCGGCAATTTCAAAATTGGAATAGGCCGGCGTGCCGTCCTTCATCATCTTGAACCATTCACTCATGTGCGCGGTCATCCATCCGCGGCCCTCGACTTTGGGGATGCGGGGAATGGTGACCGGAACTGCTTTGCAGGCTTCATGGGCGTGGCCGGGCGTGAATCCACTTTCACCCTCCAACATCACAAAAAATTTTGCTCCGTAATCGTCCGGCGAGAAGAGTTTTCCTTTTTCACCGATGATCAGCGCCCCGCTGTCGGGCAATTTGTGTTGAAACTTTATGACATCGAAGGCGACCGTGGCATCTGGACGTAGCGGGGCCAATGCGTCAGCGGGATTGCCGTCATACCACCAGAATTTTAAAGGTGGATATCCTTCGCGTGCTGGAAATTCATACCTTATTCGTGATGTCTTAGGATATGTCTCTGGATACAAACGCGAGGCGACCTCAAGTTCCACAACGCTCGGATAACCCAGCTTTAATGCTCGGAAAGGCATGTTAACCGTGTGACAAGCCATGTCGCCCAAAGCCCCCGCGCCATAATCATACCATCCGCGCCAATTGAATGGTTGATAAACGCCGTCTTTATAGGGTCTGGTTTCAGCCGGCCCAAGCCACGCATCCCAATCTAAAGTGGTTGGGATTCGATCGTTTCCGGGAGGACGATCCATACCCTGTGGCCAGATTGGGCGATTCGACCATACATGCAGTTCAAGTGGCCTGCCGATTACTCCAGCCTGTATGACCTCCACGGCACGGCGGAGTCCATCGGTGCCACTTCCCTGATTCCCCATTTGCGTGGCGAGGTTTTTTTCTTTTGCCAACGCACGCACTATTCGAGCCTCACTGACGGTTTGCACAAGTGGCTTCTGACAGAACACATGTTTGCCCATTTGCATCGCCAAAATCGCGGCCACTCCGTGCTGATGATCAGGAGTTGAAATGGTCACGGCATCAATATCCTTGCCGATTCTGTCAAACATCTCCCGGTAGTCATTGAACACTTGAGGCTTGAAGGCGGGAAAATCGTGACTGAATTGCTTTAATTTGCCATCCATCTGGTTTTGATCAACGTCACAGAGGGCTAGGATGTTGCCGCCATTGAGCGCGGCATCCGTGCTGTCCGAGTCGCCCTTTCCACCAACACCGATACAGGCGATATTGATGCGTTCATTAGCTCCCCAAGCCTTTCCCACATAGGGAAAACAGATCGCAGTGGCACCTGCAGCAACAGTGGCCCGCTTGATGAAATCTCGACGGGTCAATCCAGTCGAGGCTAATTTTGTATTCTTATTTTGCATGTTCATGGTTGGTTAATCCGCAATGGGTTTGATTTAAAAACAGTATTTATTTTGCGAGATCCGTAGCGGTCTGATTGAAAAACTTGATGCACTTGGGCAGGTTCTGCATCAATTCATCCACCGTGCCGTGTTCGTATTCAATCATTAGATAGCCCTTAAATCCTTGGGTTTTCAACTGGGCCAGCATCCCACGCGCGTCACATTGCCCTGTGCCCCACGGAACATCTTCGAGTTCGTTTCCAGCCGGAGCCAGATCTTTAAAATGGGCATGTATGACCCGACTGCCGACTTTTTTCAAAGTTGCCACCGTGTCCAATCCGGCGCGCTTCCAATGACCGACGTCAGCGCAGGCACCAACCATCGGACTCATATTTTTCGTCACAGATAAAACCCTTTCCGGAGGCCAGGTTGAGGGGTGGTTGTGAATGGCCACCTTGATGCCAAATTCCTGGGCCAGTTTGTCAACCGTGGCGTTGGGGGTCCGTTCTGTCACCAGCACCTCGATACCCATTTTCTTCGCCCACTCAAATTGTTTGCGCGCATTGGGCTCATCTCTGGGAACGTCCGCGACCCCATAGCTGACCAATTTCACGTCGGCAGCTTTGAGCTTCGCCTGCATTTCGGCCACATCGGCCGCGCTCAAGTCCGGGCCGGTTTTTGCCTCGCTCCCCGGCTTGAGTACCTGGCCAGGATACATCTCGATATATTTCAAACCCAGCTCTTGAACCTTAGCCACGGCTTCAAAGAAGGTTAGCTCGCGAAACGTGTAAGCCTGAACTCCCAGCCGCCATCCCAATTTTTCGGCACCGGAAGTGTCTGCGGCCATCACGACCGAAGCAAAAAGTCCACAACACACGATGGCGGCGAGTGTCTTAACGGTACGATAGATCATTGTATCCATAGTGCTTGGTGTTTGTTAATTTGCATGGTGAAGTTGTTCGCGACTTGAAGCGCCGCCAGCGGCACCAGCAGCAGGGCGGCGAGGGTGAGAGGTGTGTGTTTGTTCATATTTTCCTCGATGGGCCTAATTCTTGTTGGTGCCGGCGGGACACTGGGGCGCGAAGGCAAACCAGTCCAGCCGGCAAAACTCCTGCCTGCTTCCGGTAAACACAAGGCACAAGTCAACTTTTCCAGGGGCGTTTTTCAACGGACAGACCACGCGTTGAAAATTATCCCAGCCTCCGGTGTTCGCGATCCTGGCACGGCCTAGCAATGTGCCGTCGGGCTTGCATTCCCGCACTTCGACAAAACCGCCTTCCGGGTTCGCGCTTGCCACGGAGAGGGTCATCACGCTGTCGGCGGGCAGATTCAAAACGTTGGGGTAATACAACTCGCTGCCCTGGGCCAAGCCACGCATCTCAAACCCCCAGGCAGGTTCGACAGACTCGCCGCAGGCGGAACATTCCCACGTTTCGGCCTTTACGGACTTGAAATAATCCTCCGCCTCAATCCGCCCCTGGCTGGCGTCATATTCCCCAACTCCAATCCGGTCAATGCGGACAGGCGCTATCTCGCCGTTATCCTTGTAGTGGACATAAGCCATGATCGAATCGCGGTAATAGGGGGTCCGGCCCGGCTGGCTGTAGTCGTTGCAGGCGTAATACCACTGGTTGTTGAACGTGAAGAAATTCCCATGGCGGTCGTCGTAAAGATGGCCCTTGCGGAACTCCGGGGCCACCCGCTCCGGTGTGATGACCGAGCCCTTGTAGGTATAGGGACCATAGACGTTTGTGGACATCGCATAGAAACTCGACCAGGACAGGTAGTAGAGGCCATTGCGTTTATGCAGGGACGGCTTGTCGTCCGTTTTGCCCTTGCCATAGGGGCCGACCGGATTTTCTATCACCACCGGACGCGGCTTTTCCGCCAATGAAACCATGTCGTCGCCCAAGCGGACAATGAAGTAGTTGAAGGTGCCGTAAACCATGTAGGCCGCGCCGTCGTCATCCATCAGGATGTCGCAATCGCGCTGTTCCGTGGGAGTCAGCCCCAAGGGAACGAGCGGCTTGCCCAGGGGATCCTTCCAGGGACCGGATGGCGAATCGGCCACGGCCACTCCGATCTCCCTGGGGCCGGCAGAGAAATACCAGTAGTATTTGTTGTTTTTCCTGACCCCGAACGTTGCCCAGCAGTCGTTGAATGGTTTGCCGATGAAGGTGTCTTCCGGCTTGAGCGTGCTCTCCAGTTTCCAAGCCACCAAATCGGACGAGGACCACACCCTCCAGTCTTTCAAGAGATAACCTTTGTTCTCGGTAGAGAAATCATGGCTGGTGAACAGATACACGCGGTCGTCAAAAACAACTCCGTGGGGGTCATCGAAGGTTGGCCCGATCCCGGAATTGAGAGGGTTGACGGCCTGGAGCGATGACAGCGGAGCCAGCAGAAGGGCGGTGAGGGTGAGGGCTCTGAGTTTGTTCATGGTTATTTGGTATTCTTTTCGTCACCAGACTTTGATTGAGAGCAAACCGTTTCCGGGATTTTCGAATGGGCCGGGCGTTGGATTCGCCGCGTTTCTTTTCCGGCCGGAATAGTCGGTGTTGATGCGGAGCGGCGAGCCGTCCGTGTTTTCAAAAGCGCAATCCGGCACCTTGGCCTTGCCCAACAATTTAGTCGTCACCAGTTGTCGTTTCGCATCGTTACGCCACGTTGGGTCTTCCGTCAGGGTGAGATACCAGCCATCGGATTTCTCCACCAACTTCAGACCCGGGTCGAAGTCCGGCAGAACCAGCGCGGCAGTATCGAGTTTCGACGGTTTTGAGCCTTTGAGGTAGGCGTTGCCCTCCATGAAAACGGGCAATTGAGCCGCATCGAATCCTCCGAAATTGGAAGGCCCCACGAAAAGGTTGTTGTAGAACCGGTGATCGCCGCAAGGATTGTTATGGAGCGCCACGACCTCCGTGGAATGCGGCTTGTGGTAGGGAGTTTGCCGACCATCGAACGGAACGATCCTGAATGCGCCGGCAATGAGATTGTGCACAAAGGCAACTCCCTGACTGCGGTCGTTCACCGTGTATGGCGAAAGGAAGAGGTTGTTGTCGACCAGAATGGGACCGTGGTTCACTTCAATGAACATATCCTGCTCCCCGCCAGGAGAAAGTGCCTCCCAGTTCTCGGGCCAGTTGACGCTGGCAGCGGCGTTGTCGTGGAACAGGTTGCCGGTGACGCGAGTGCCCTGGGCCATCCAGTCCAGCCAGATCCCGCGGTTGCACCGGTAGATGTGGTTGTGGCGGATCTCGACGTCAATGGCGCCATGAAGTTTGATGCCGGCCATTTCGCAACCGCTGAACAGCCGCCGGACATGGATATCGTGGATGGTGTTGCCGGTAATGGTGCTGAAGGCTCCGCCCAGACTGCCGACGATTCCCGCCTGTTCGCAATCAGAGATGGTGTTGTTGCGGACAATGTGATGACCGATCGTTTCTTTGTTCCATCCATTGGCCAGAGCGCGTTCGATGGTTTTGACATAACCCTCAGCGGAATTGGCTGATTTGTTGTCGAACTCGTCGCCATATTTTCCGAGTGAAATGCCCGAACAAATTGAGTAGCGGACCACATTGCTTTCGATGATCCACCCCTTGCTCCAATGCGTGCCGATCAACCCAATCTGCTCGGCCGTTGGTGGTGCCCACGGCGTGGCAGCCTGTTCCAGCGTGAAGCCGCGAACCGTGATGTAGTTGACACCCGTCTTCTCAGGGTAAAAAACCGTCTGCCGCGCGTTGACTTCAACCAACTGTTCGTTGGGATTGACACCTTCGAACTGCGCCCAGATCGTGGTGTTTGTCGCATTAACATCAGCAAACCATAGTGCGTTCGCTTTGACCGGCTTCAAGACATCCTTCAACTTCACCGCCGGCTCTAACCAAACGCCATTGAGATAAACTGCGCCGGTGAAATGTTTTCGTCCCTGGTCGGCAAACCAATCGCCGTGGATAAGATCCTGAAAAGGATTAAAATCTCCAAAAAAAGAATTGGGTAAAGTCGCTTGCCAGACGTTCTCCTGAACCTGCACCCAATTCGTGACCACTTCCGAGCCTTTGACCTCGACCTGCTCACCGGGGGCGGCCTGATAGACAATGCGTTTTCGCTCTGAGGCGCCACCGCGCGGGGGATGGATGCGCTCGCGATAGACGCCTTGATGCACCGTAACCACATCGCCCGGTTGGGCAAGGTCAGCAGCATGTTGAATCGTGCGAAACGGCGCTGCCGGCGTGCCATGATTCGCGTCACTACCACCGTTGGCGACATGGAATTCCGTGGCGCGGGTCGCCGCCAGCGACAGGAATAGCAGGGCGGCGAAGGTGAAAGTTGTGAGATTGTTCATTTTATGGTTCTCAGTTTTGAGGAACAAATTCGAGTGATGAGTAAAGTGAAATAGATTTACCCGCTGAGATTATTCTTCAAAGAGGAGGTTGAGTTCCGCCAGCGAGGCATAGGGTTGCTTTGTATGAAAACTGCTTTTCGCCAGTAATTTCAGGAAGCGCGCTTCGACCGGCTTCGCAAATTTCACGGTTTTCAAATCCGCGTCCTGTAGAAACACACCCTCGGCAACCGGTTTGCCCCAGTGCTCGCCGTCGGCGCTGACGAACACCGCGTAGTCCTTGATCCAGCCGCGTTGCGATCCGTCCTGGCGCGGCAGACACGTGATGCCGGCTATTTTCGCGGGCTTGGCCAGTTCGACCACGAGTTCATGCGGAAATTTCGGAGCAGCTCCTTCCCAGGCCGTGTGCCAATACGAATCTGGGTCACCGTCCATGGCGGCGGACGCGCCGTAGGCATCAGTGTTTCCGGTGTCAGAGTGAATTTTTGGCGCAAGCGATTTCAAGAACGGATCAGGGAAAAGCGCAGCCACGGTCGAAGGCGTCACCTCGCAAGTCGGTTGAAATTGATCCGAGCCGGCATACGCCAGCAGGCTGGTGCGCAACTGTCGTGCTTCCGGCGACGATGGCTGCGCGTTCAAATCTATGGCGCACACCAATAGCCGGCCAGCGCCCACACGCGCCTCGAAGATCAATCCGAGCTTGCGGTTGTTGACGAAATTATCAATGGGCTGAACGATGGGACGAAAATTTGCAGGCCAGTCATCGAGCACCACGGCCTGGCTTTGCTGGACAAGGTCAAACCATTGCCAGTCCGAGTGCATGGCGGTGGGAAATTGTCGCAAGGCCGGGTGCATCGGGTCACACAGCAATCCCATCGTCGCTTTGTGCGAACCAAACATCACCGGATTCCAAAACACCGTGCTGAAAATTCCGGGCAGGGAATTCCGCCAGCCGTCCGGTTTTCCGAACAGAACCACGCGACCGCCAGCGGACAATGCATCCGCCACTGCCGAATTCCATTCGCTGGCAACAAGAACACTGGTCGGCACTGGCGTGCTGACTTTCTCAGGATAAACCCAAATGTTCCAGGAGTTCTGAATGTCCCGGCCTTTGAGTGCGATGATGAGTTTGCATTTCATCGGTCCCGTTACGGATGCGAGCGGAACCGAAAAAATGCCGAGGTCCGCCAGCCTTCCGGGTGCGAGCGTCAACGCCGGCAACTCGCCGTGGCCAATCACGATTCCATTTTCCTGTTGCAGCGTCCATACCGGGACGACTTGTTTCAATTCGTCCGCGCCGAAGTGCGAAATTTGCGCCCGCACCGAAAGGGTTTCTGCGGTCGTGAAGGTGCGCTTGGGCAGCCGGGCGAGCACGACGGTCGGGCCGGCGAACTGCCGGAATTCTTCGGGTGTGATCAATCCTTTTGAATCCCAAAAGGAATCGAGCATTCCCACTAGCGCGGTTCCCTGTCCGGGAAAATCCGTGAGGCTCAGCAACTGAAAACCAGCCTGGCCGGGCGTTCGTCGCGCTGCCTCGATGTCCGCCTTGTAGAGCTCGGCAGCCAGTTTGCCGGAGGCAAGAAAGAATGCGTTGGCCTGATCGAGCAGATGTTTGGCGCGCATGTCGTCGAGCATCAATTCAACATTCCACATGCGCAACGTGCCGGAATACTTGTCAATCTCCTCCATGCGGGGGCAAACCGAGTATTGACCCAACTCGTGCGTGATGATCGGCACACGGCTCTTATCAATCACCGACGCAAAATCCCAGTCCGTGCCTGGGCCGCCGTAACCGCGCATTCCCTCTTCCTTCAGCCAAGGGACTGGGCCACCGCGCTGGTCATAGTCGTCGAAAGGTCCTGGCCCCCAAGCGGAACCGCGGAGGTAAAGATGACGCGGATCGGCTTCCTTGGATCGCTTGGTCATTTGATCCGGGATGGACAGATCCCCCGCCGGTTCATTGCCCATGCTTAACATACAGAATGAGGGATGATTGCCGTATTCCCGCAGGATGCGCTGCACCTCCTCATTCGCCCATTGATCACGAGGCGGCCGCTTTCCCCAATCGTGAATCCACACCGGCGCTTCGGGCTGCAGATAAAAACCCATTTGATCGGCAGCGATGAAAGCCGCTTCGGGCGGACACCAGGAGTGAAAGCGCAGATGGTTCAATCCGTAGGACCGGCAAACTCCAAAAATTTGCAGCCAGGAATCAACGTCCATTGAGGGATAACCTTTGATGGGCCACACATCATTTTCCACCGTGCCGCGGAGGAAAATTGTTTTCCCATTGAGGGCGAATTGTTTGTTGGTGTTTACCGAGAATTGACGGATTCCAAATTGCAGTCGTCGCTGGTCTTGAAATTTTTTGCCCTGAAGTGATGCAGAGAAGCCAACATCCAAATCATAAAGCGCAGGCGAAAATTCATCCCATAAAGCTGGTGATTTACCCAAAGGCAACCAGAACTCTTGCGTGGTGCTCCCGTTGGTAAGTTGGACTGCAAATGCTTCCGGGCGGACACGCGAACTGCCGTCAGGCCCGACGGCATTTAATTCTAATTTGCCAGACACTGCCTGGCTTGTGTCGTTGCCAAACGTCACCTTCACCTTGGCGGAATATTGCGCGAGATCAGGAAAGATTTGCACGTCCTCGACCCACACCGGATCGGTGGCGCGCAATTCCATCTTGCCAATAATCCCGTTGAAGTTCGGCTGGGTTTGCTCACTGACCATATTGGGCGACTCGCCCAGGTCGTATTTCAGCGTGTTATCCACGCGGATGGAAAGCCGATGCCGCCCCGGCACCGCGTCGGCGGTGAGTACATGGACATGCGGTGTCGTCAAACTGTCCTGTATGCCCACGGGCTTGCCGTCGAACCAGACTTGCGACTCCCATTGACAGCGTTCAAGAAAAAGCTCCACCCGCTTGCCCCGCCATTGTTCGGGCAGTTCGATGTCGCGCTGATACCAAACGGGGCCAACGTAACGATACTTCCGGCTCCAACTGCGATAATCCTGCTTGGGTTTGATCTGATTCCGGAGCTTTGGAGTGAATTCGGTTTTCGCGCCGTAACCCGCCTCGTCGGTTGATCCGGGAAGTTGAATCGTGTTGACCAATTTAGCCGGACACTCCGTCGCGTTGGTGGCGGCGAATTCAAACTGCCATTCGCCAACAATCGAAATCGTTTCCGCTGCGCGCAACGAGGCAACGAAAACAAAAAGTATTATTCCAGCAAAAATAAACTTTTGAAAGGTTGGGCTCATGCTGGAGTATTGCGTTTCGGTATTCATACCCAAAGTGACTAATTATCACTACCAAGTTCACGGTGACTCAGAAATCTCCAAAGTCACCGGTCCGATCAAACCGGATGGGAGCAAAGGCGAGCCCGCTTTGTAGGGGTTGTAAGTCGTCCAAGTCAGTTGCTGCTCACTCGGCAACGCTGCATCCCCGATCAGACGATTGGGCCATAGATTGGCGACTTCAATTTCGAGCTGGTTTGCTCCCGCTTTTACAATTTTGGTCGCCTCAACGCGCCACGGAGCGCACCAAACAACGCCGAGGTCTTGGCCATTTAGTTTGACGCGAGCCAGGTTCTTCACATCGCCCAAATCGAGATAGCACTTTTTCCCGCCCGCTGCAATTTGCGCCGGCATATCAAACGACTTCCGGTAAACCGCCTTGCCCGAATAATACGCAATGCCCTTTTCCGGTCGTTGGCTCCAGTCCTGCAGCGAGTCAAAAACAATTTTCTCCGGACCGCCCCAGCGCGGATCGAAACTCACAACCCACGAGCCTTCCAATGTTAGGACGGGTTTGCATGTTGCAAAGTTTTGTCCCTGACTGCCTTGGTCGCTTATTGCCGAAGAGTCAAACACGACGAAGAACGATTGCCCCGGCTCGAAGCTCATCGGAACGGTTGTTAGTCCATCGCGCGCCCTGAATTGTGGCAGGTCGCGGATTTGGCCGGTCATCGGATCAAAGAGTTTCGGCGCCTTTCCGGCAACCCGAAAAATGCAATCAGTCTCGACTTCTTTTTGCTCTTTGTTCGCGACAAAATAAATATCCGACTGGCCGTCACGACGGTGCGTGAAGCGAACCGGACCGTCCGCTTCGAAATCCGGCGACACCTTCATCTCACCCAGCAGATTTGTGATGGCAGCGAAATCACCGTATTGCTCCATGGGTTTGACTTCGGTTGCGCGCCACAAAACGCGTCCTTGGCCAAGCCGATGGCTTAGCACCGTTTTGCCGTCGCAGTCGCCCCAGATTTCCTGCGCTAGCTTTTTCACCTCCGCATCGCATTGTGGAACATTTTCCAGGCTGGGTGATTTCACTGGCGGCGGGCCGAAGACCGTTGCTCCGTCGCTGACGAGCGATTTGATTTTGCGGAGCAGCTTCGGCGTCATCGTTTGGCGTTCCGGCAGCACAAGCACGCGATAGGTCGTGCCGCCAGGGAAAACCAAGTTGCCATTTTTGACCGTGGCTCGTTCCAGCAAAGTTTCCGGCGCGCAGCCATCGAAGTTGTAGCCGGAGTGTTCTGGTGGATCGCCGACGGTCGCTGAACTAGGCGCACGAAAGACGTGCGGAGCGCCCTCGGCGGCGAGGAAGCAAACATCAGCCACCGTGACGCCGCGTTGCAGCAGAAACTGACAGCGCGAGAGATATTCGTGATATGCCGGAGCCATGTCCCACCAAGTTTGGGTGCGATCCCAATGCACGCCGTAACGTCCCATCGTCATGCCCGGCCAGCGGTCGTTCCTCGGCTGGGCTTGGAAGCGATGGAAATCAAAGCGGTTAACACCCGCACAAAATGCCCAGTCACCCAGCGGTTTTAGCGCCGCAGGATCGGCTTTCCAGTCTTCGCCAGGTTCGGAAGTGAACGCCTCGCCCGCAACGATCGGGCGACCGCAGGTATGCGCGATGGATGCAGCTTCGATGACGCTGAAAAAGGTATTGAAACCATGATACCAAAACTCGCATTGGGGCACGTCTGCCACCCGGCCCATGGTTAGGTCGCCGGCGGGATTCAGATCATAAGGTTCCACGGAAAGGGTTAATCTATTCTTGTGCGCTAAGTCGGCGAGATGGCCGACGTGGTTTTCCACAATCAATTCCTGCGCCGTATGCCGCACATCCCACAAAAATCTTTCAGAAACTTCCTCGCTGTCCACAATCTGTCCTTTAAACACGGGTAAATATTTCATCATATCGTAACCGCGCCTTTTTTTGAACTGGTCGCGGAATTTTGGCGACCAATTTTGTGAACTCATTTCCCAACTGTCAAAATGCAGCATCGTCAATCCGCCATTCACGTTAGTGTGACGGCCTGCCGAGACTATGATTTTTTTTATGAATGCAGCGAAGTGCGCATCGAGTGCAGCGCGGTCAAACTTGTCGCTCTCGAATCCCAAGCCCGGTTGCGGCGCGGGGCGCGTCGTTTGGCCGGTCAACGTGCATCCGAACCGCATGATAGTCCAGCGGCCCGGCGGGACATCCCAGACCAACTGGCCCTCTGCAGTCATTTTGGCACTGAGTTCAACCATGTCACTACGCTTGATGCTGTTACTCGCAGGCACGTCCGGAAATTCCGTCGACGCAGGGAGGAAAGGTTTTACTCCCGGCTTTGAAGAATAGGGCTCGCGATAGTACAGCGCCTTTTCATTAACGTCGGCAATCCGGTTTGTGCCGTCGGTCGTGGGAAACGCCAATACGGCCAGGTCGCGGTAAAACTCCCGCCACTGTTTTTTTAGTTCGGGCGTCAGCGTGTCTTCACCGAAATATGGAGTGCGTGGTTGCGGGCGCGGCAATTGCGCTGAAAATTTCATCGGACCAACCACGTTGGTTTCGCTGGCGACGAGATGCTGCATGGTCTGTTCCGGTTTGAGCCAGGGGCCGCCGGTGCCGCACCAACCAGGACCCGAACCAAGCGCTATCTGAATGCCCAGCCGGTCAGCTTCGTGGAGGGCGTGCACGAGCAAGTCCTTCCATTCTGGACTCATGAAATGAACCGGCCCGCGCGGGATGCCGATGTCCACTTCCAGAAAAATCGCTCCGCCGATGCCGGCCTTTTTCATCGCCTCTAGGTCCGCTGTCATGCCTTCGCGCGTGAGGTTGCCGTCCATGAAATACCAATAAACCCACGGCTTCGCGCTCGCCGGCGGGTGGACGAAACCTTCGTCGAGATCACCGGCGAAAACACTTGTGCCAATCGCCAAGAAAATGGCCGTGACGATTGGAAATAAATCTTGGGCAACGCGAACCAGATTACTTTTGAAATTCTTCTTCATGGCACTTATTTCAAATCAAATGTTTTGACCATCTGCAACTTCACAGGGCCGAGCAGCCCGGCTGGCAAGAGTGGTGCGCCGGGGTTCACCGTCGGCGCGGTGAGGAATGTCCGCCGCTCTGCCGCTGGCAATGCTGCATCGCCAGCCAGCCGGTTGTTCCAGGTATTGACGACACTGATTTCAAGCATGTTCACTCCGGGCTTCACGGCGGACGTGATGTCCACCTGCCACGGCGCCAGCCAGAGCGTGGCAAGCTCGCGACCGTTCACGCGAACCGTCGCCAGATCACCAACCTCGCCAAGATCCAGGATCAACGAAGAATCGGGAGCGCATAAAGCGGCAGGTATTTCAATCGTCTTGCGATAGGTTGCCTGACCAGAAAAATATTTAATGTCCTTCTCGCTGCGTTTGGTCCAGTCAGTTAGCTCGTCAAAAACAATTTTGTCCGGTGCACCCCATCCGGGCGCAAAACTTACTTCCCACGGGCCATTAATTTCCAACGGCGCGGCTACGGATCTTGATTTCAATTCACGCGTTGTGCCATCGGCGAATTTGAGCTCATAATCGCCGGGCTGCATGACGCGGGCAGAAATTTTACCAGCTGCATCGCGCGTCAATTGCAGAGCTGTTGTCACGTTGTTTGGCATGGGAGGCGTCGCCGCTTTCGCCAGCGCTGCCACTTCCGCATCACTCAAAGCGCTGGCAAATTTCTGGAAACTGCCGAGCTTGCCGAAAAATTTCGCGGTGTCGCCGTGTCCGACACCGGAGTGGACGATGTGGCTGCTCTTCAATCCGGTCTTTGCCAGCACGCCGTTCAGATAAAGATTCGGCTGGCCATCGCGATACACCACCGCCACATGCGTCCAGTTCGTTAGGGTTGTTGGATAAACGAGCGTCGGCACAAAATAATTCGCGCCATGTTCCAAAACGCACACGCCGTTGCGCCCGATGGTGAGGCCACAACCCGCGTGTTCCTTGCCACCAAAAATATCGCCGTGCGGAGGCGGGAGCACTTCGTTACGCGGCTCCTTGATGCGCACAACGCCGGTGTTCGCTTCTTGCGCCAGCGTGGTGTCGGCGTCCGGTTTGGCCCAGATCGCGAACGTGAAATTGTCCGGGGTGTCGAAGTTGCTCGTGCTGCCATGCTCCGCCAAATCCTGCGGTTGGAATTTTGTGCCGAGAATTTCCGTTCCGTTGCGCGTGACGGAATCAATTTGCGTCGCGTTCGGCGTCAGCTTCTCGCGAAAAACAACGAACACCGAACCTGCTGGTCCCAGTGACAACGGCATGTGCAACGAGCCTTCCGATTCTTCGTAAACGGCTGGCCTTTCGATTCGCCCGGAATCCGGCCACCAGAGCTCGGGCACGCGTCCGTTAGCTCGGAACGCGACCGAAGTTGCCACAGCTTCATTTTGCGGGTTGGCTACAAAATAAATATCTGTATCACCCGTGCCGCGGTGTTTGAACCGGAGTTTGGTCGCAGTTTCAAAATCTGGTTTGGAGCCGAGCGCAGCCAGAATTTCATCCAGGCTTTTGCCCCAAACAACGCGACCTTTGCCAAGTTTATGTTCACCGGATGGATTTGCCCCAGTATTGCCCCAGACTTCTTGTGCCAGTTGCCGCACTTGCTCGTCGCATTTCGGAAAATTTTCCATGCTCGGCGAGCGCTCCGGCGGACGGCCAACGACGGTTGCGCCGGCCTTGATCAAATCACGAATTTTGCGCAAGACTTCCGGCCGCATCGTCGGCAGTTCAGGCAACACCAGCACGCGATAGTTTATGCCGCTGGGAAGCGTGAGCATACCATTCTTCACCGTCAGATTCTTCTCGATGACCTCCGCGTTGATGTAATCATAGTCGCGGCCGGACGGCAGTTCTGGTATGCGGATGCCGGTCATCTTCGGTGTGTCTTCGCCGATGAAATACGCCACGTCGGCCACGGGTTGACCGGCTTGCAGCAGGACGCTGCATCGGCGCAGGTAATCTATCCAAGCCTTGCTTTGCTCGAACCAGGTGTTGTGCCGGTTGAACTCTGTGCCGAACCACGCGTTGACACCGGGCACCTTGTCGTCCCACGGTTGATGAATGTAAACGTGGAACACAAATTGATTGATGCCTTCGCAAAAAGCCCAGTCGCCGCGCGCCTTCAAATCGCGGGGCGAGTTGACGAATGCGTGTCCGCCCGTGAACGCTTCCGCAAACGCCGTCGGCTTGCCGTAAATGTGCGCGGCTGAAGAAGCGTCGCGCAATTCAACCCGGCCGAGATAACTGAAGTCGGAGGTGTCGGCGTAATTTCCGTTGGCCCAGAACTCGCCGCTGATTTCGTCACACGCTCCGCCATACTGCAAAAACTCCGCCGGGAAGCCCCAGTGCCCGTAATTTTCCAACCACATCTTCATTCCATGTTGATGGCAAAGGTCGCGCAGGCCGCCGACATAATCGCGCGCAATCCGGTCGGCCACCAACCGTCGTAAATCCCACAGAAAACGATCGGATTGATCAGCGCTCCCGACAATCCGGCCGGTCAACACGGGCAACCACGGCATCGGATCGTAGCCATAACGTTTCTCGAAATCCGCGCCAAATCCATCCGTCCAATTTTCAGGTCCCTGCTCATAGCTGTCGGCCACCACATGTTTCCAAGCCTTGCGTTCCGCAGCCGGCACCCGTTTCAACAGGTCGCCAACATACGCATCGAAGTGTGATTTGAGAGCCGCGCGATTCATCTTATCCACTTCCGGCCCGGTCGCCTCGACTGGCGCGGGACCATTGCTTGTGCCGGTGGGAGCCATCGCGGCGCGCGCTACGATCCAATCGCCAGCGGGCACGTCCCAGCGCAATGCTCCATCCTTGTCCAACATCTTGGTAAGATTGAGGACTGTTGTCGGATTTATGGCCAACCCCGGCACCTCCGGCTCGGTCTGTGTCGGCCAACTATAAAAATCAAACGGCGGATGCGGATCCTGAAACGCTTTGATCAGAGACTTTTCGGCAATACTGTCCACACGTGCGGCCGATGAAAGTTGAACCTCACCAAGCTCGCATGGCGCGGAAAAACTTAGCCGGAAAAATCTCGCTGGGGTCGCACCAAACGAAGCTACAACCGGAGCCAGATGCACCGGGCCAACGCTCACGCCTAGATTGTGCCGGTCAATTTCAAATTTTATTACGGTGCGAAAATGTTCGCCATCTTCAGACGCCTGCAATTCCGCCATCACCTTCACGGGCTTGATCGGTTCCACGGTGAGGCTGCGCGCCGTGAACGGAGCCTCCATCCGAAATTGAATGTTCGTTGAAGTGCGCTCTGAAATCGTTGCGATTTCGGAATCTCCATCGGGCGCTGGAAATGCCAGCACCGCCACGTCTTGGAACTCGCCCTTGGGCGAAGGGAGCCTGCCTTGAAAATGTTGCGGCCCGTGCAGACGTGTCTCTGGCAATGTGACATAGCGCATGGCCTGTTCGGGTTTCACCCACGGCCCACCCGACTGGCTCCAGCCCGGCGAGTTGAAAAAACCGATGTCCACGCCGAGCCGGCCGCCTTCGCGCACGGCGTGCTTAACAAACTCCCACCACTGCGGCGTGAGCGCTTGCGGACCTTCCTTGGATGGCATGCCACTCTGACCGCTGATGATACCGATGTAGGCTTCGCCGATGCCGACGCGCTTCATCGCTTCAAGGTCTTTGGTGATGCCTTCCTTGGTGATGTGCCCGTCCATCCAATACCAATAACAACGCGGCCTTGTGGCGGCCGGAGGCGCAGTAAAGTTTTTCTCCAAATCAACCGCCGCACAGGTGCAAGATATGCAAATTATTTCGGCCAGCAGCAGAAGTATTGTCTTCATAACTTGATAAATTAAATGGTCCAGCCGGTGCGGTAATGCGGCTGGATAAACTGTTGGGCCTCGGGCGCATCTTTTGCGCACATTTTTTCTCCGTCCCATTCCAAAGTTTTTTGCGCCCGCAAAGCAACCACGCCGGACAACGCCGCTGACGATTGACCAACTTCAGCGCAATCAACGGTATTTCTACCGACTTTGCTATTCGACGAACAATGGAACTACTTTCAACGCCGGGACGGAACACACTTTCGTTACCCAGCGTGCGCGGGGCAGCTCCTTCACTTTCGACATTGATGCTGACCCGCATTACGGCGATTACGGCCTCAGTGGCGGGGGAACGGTGGATGCAGTTTGGAAACAAACCTACACCAACGTTCTCGCTGACCAACCGGACTTTTTCGTGGACCTTGGTGACACATTCATGGGAGAAAAGCTGTATAATTACTACGGCATCACCAATGCGCTGAGCCAGCCAAGTCTCAATTTTGATTGCGCCGATACGCGGGCAAAGTTTTTCAACATCATCGGCCATTCGGTGCCGCTCTTTCTGGTGAATGGAAACCACGATCCCGAATTGGGGTGGTATTTGAGCAACAGTGCTCCGCAAAATTGCTCGCCGGTATGGGGTGCTGGGGCCAGGGAGCAGTATTTCGCCTGTCCAATTCCCGGTAGTTTTTATTCGGGCGCAACCAACATTGATTATTACCAGCAGCGCCCGCGTGATGCGTATTATGCCTTTGAATGGGGCGACGCGCTATTCGTGATGCTCGACCCGTTCTGGTATAGCGACCAAGGCGTGACCAAATCCAGCGACCCGTGGGCGTGGACGCTGGGCACAAATCAATACTACTGGCTCAAATCCACTCTGGAAAACAGCACGGCCAAATTCAAATTTGTCTTCGCACACCATTTGATCGGCGGCAGTTGGGACACTCAGGCGCGCGGCGGTCTGGAATTTTCGCCTTACTTTGAATGGGGCGGATTGAACACCAACGGCACGCCGGGTTTTGCCACGCATCGACCCGGCTGGCCGATGCCGATTCGGGACTTGCTGCTGACCAATCACGCGCAAATCTTTTTCCACGGCCACGACCATCTTTTTTGCAAGCAGGATTACTACGCCAGCGGCGCGACCAACGGCAGCCCGGATTTGATTTATCAGGAGACTCCGCAACCGAGTCATTACCCTTATGACTCCTACAGTTACGCCACGGGCACCAACTTTGGCTACAACTATCAAAGTGGCGTTTTCTTTGGCAGCTCCGGTCATTTGCGGGTCACGGTCTCGCCAGTCAGCGTCACGGTGGAGTATGTGCGCTCGTATTCTTCGGCGTATCCGCCGACTTCGCCCGGACCCGGCATCACCAATCGGATGGTTGGCTACGGTTACAGCATTCCTGCAAACGGCCTGCTCAATGGTGCCATCGCCACGAACAATATGGTCTTGCAATGGTCGGGGCAATCAGGGCTGAACTACTTTGTTCAGTGGTCCTCCGACCTGATGACGTGGACCAATGTCACTGTTGGGCAAACCAACACCTGGACCGACACCAATCCGGTTTCAACCGTGCCGAAACGTTTTTATCGCCTGATGTGGTGACTGCATGAAGCGACGCTTGCAAAATATTTGCCTCGGCTTGCTGGTCTTTGCGGCCTGCGAACGGCAGGCTCAGGCCCAGACCAATCAGATATTTATCGAGACGATGGGAACCACCGCCGTCAATCCGTGGCTCGGAGGTTACACCGACAATTCGTGGCTCGTCACCGGCAACTCCTTCACGCTGGCGACCAGTTGGAATTGCAACGCTGACATCAATGCCAACTCCTGCGGACTGCAATTCAAGCAAGGCACGTCGAGCTTCACCGACAGCATGCTGGCAACCGCTTCTGGCATCTCGGCGACTGGTGTCAGCGGCTTTATCGAATTTTGGATTAAAACCAGCGGCCTGACTCCCAATACCGGCTGGGCCTTTCAACTAAACGCCGGTTCCGGTTTCGTGACCCGGCTAAGCGAATCGAGCGGCACCAATAATAATTACCAGCTCTACCATTACGATTTGCTGCCCAGCGAGTTGGTCAGCAATTTGAATCTCCGGTTTCAATTCGCGGGCGGAGCTTCAGCCAATCGCGTTGATCTAGATTACATTTCGGTGAGTGTTGTGGCTGCTGCCAGTTCAACCAATACCACCTTCGATGGTTCGTTGATTTTAGGCCGACCAACGGCAAATTCCATGGTCATCAACACCGTGGCGAACACCAATCTGACAGGTTATTTTGAATACGGCACCCAATCTGGGGTTTACACCAGCCAAACACCGGTCACGAATTTCCTAGCGGGGCAACCACTGGAGGTCGTCATCAGCTCGCTGCAGGCCAACACCCGCTACTACTACCGACTGCGCTTTCAAACGCCTGGTGACACGGCGTTTTTGGCAGACACGGAGCACACGTTCATCACGCAACGGCCGCCGGGGAGCACCTTCACGTTTTGCATCCATGGTGATTCGCATCCCGAACGCACCAACAACATGTATAACGCCAATTTTTACGCGCTGACTTTGAACACGGCTGCCGCCGATCAGCCCGACTTTTACATGACCATCGGTGACGATTTCAGTGTGGACAACATTCCGACCAATGAGATTAATCAGGCTGCGGTCACTTATCGTTACGTGCTGCAACGCCCATATCTCGGCTTGATTGGCGCGAACGCGCCGGTTTTTCTGGTGAATGGCAACCATGAGGAGGCGTCGCGTTGGGCGTTTTTGAACACGAACCTGGTGGCTCCCGGTTATTCAACCGTCACTTACAGCAACATCGCAGCGTGGGCGCAGATTGCGCGGAATCAATTTTATTCCGAGCCGGCGCCGGACAGTTTCTATTCCGGCATGACGAACGATGCGCTTCCCGGCATTGGTTCATTGCGAAGCTGTTATGCTTGGACCTGGGGCGACGCCTTGTTTGTCACGCTGGACCCCTATTGGTATTCGACCAACGCCGTGGACACGGCTTACGCTGAAAGCCAGCACCCGACGGGCAATAATTGGTTGGTCACTCACGGTGATCCACAATATTTCTGGCTAAAACAGACACTCGAACAAAGTCAGGCCAAATACAAATTTGTCTTCGCGCATCACGTGATGGGCACCGGGCGCGGCGGAATCGAGGAAGCTGTTCAATATGAATGGGGCGGCCAGAATGTGGATGGAACCTGGGGGTTTGCCACCAACCGGCCGAACTGGCCGATGACCATTCATCAACTGATGGTTTCTAACAATGTCACCATTTTCTTTCAGGGCCACGACCACATTTTTGTCCGGCAACAACTCGACGGCGTCACCTACCAGTCGTTGCCGAATCCAGCTGATCCAAATTACTCGCTGTTCAACTCGGATGCCTACACCAACTTTATCTACAAGACGAACAACACCGGTTACACCCGCGTCACCGTTTCACCAACGAACGTGAAAGTCGAATACGTCCGAACGATATTGCCGACGAACGAACTTCCTAATGGAATCACCAACAACGCGCCGCCGGGCGTCACCAACGGACAGGTGGCCTACAGCTACATCATTCCCGCGACCGGATTGCTCAAAAGCGCCGTTGCCACAAACAATCTGGTGCTGCAATGGTCCGCCAAATCCGGGTTGAACTATATTGTGCAATGGTCTTCCAATTTGATGACGTGGAGCAACGTGTCCGTGGGACAGACCAATACCTGGACCGACACGAATCCGGTTTCAAACCAACCGAAGAAATTTTACCGGCTCATGTGGTGACCGAAAAACGATTTGTTCAAACAAAAAACCAAAACAGAAAGACCAAATAAATATGAAAGACACCAACCTCTACAAAGAAATCTTCCGGCTGGCGGTCCGGCTCACCGGATTGTTTTTCCTCTGCATCGGGTTGAAAGACCTCGTCGTGCAAACTTTCATGGTGCTTGCGCAGGCACGTGGCACGCCGCTGATCAACATCGTCAGCAATTTCCTGCCGGTTGCCTTCACACTGACCGTTGCTTTTTGGCTGCTGCGCGGAAATTGGTTGATCCGCATAGCCTATCCAGAGGCTGGCAAAATCCGTCAACCGGCATTGTCGGCAGTTCAACAAGCTGAATCGGAAACGCCAACCGTTGCTGCCCCGAAGTTGTCTGACATGGAAATCGCCGAACAAAAGCTGGCGGCGTTGGTTGGCAAGAAGGAAGGCCTGCCTGCTTAATCCCCATGAGAACGATTCGCTGTCAGTGTTGTCTTCGGATGGTCATGTTGCTTGCCCTGTTGGCCGGCGGGTTACGAATGAGCGCGGCGGCGACCAATACGGTGGTGTTTTTGGAAACGATGGCCACCAATGCGGTCAAGCCGTGGCCAGGTTCTGGTTGCAATAATCCGTGGACCGTGGCTTTCAGCGTCAATAATCCCTTCGAGCAAAATCTGAACGCCAATTATGGTGGTGGCAACCCTAATGGACTGTCATTCAAAAGCGGCACGACGAATCTTTCCGATAGCACCATTACCACGACGTTGCCGATTGATGCGCGCGGCAACAGTGCTACGCTGACGTTTTATCTTCAAGTCAATATCACGAGCAGCAACGCCGGTTGGGCGATGCAACTCAACCAGGGAACAGGTTTCACGACCCGGCTTTCGGGTCAGGTATCCACAACCCAAAACTGGCAACTTTACACCTACAACCTTCAACCCGGCGACTTGGTCAGCAATCTGACCTTGCGCTTTGAATTCAGCGAAGGAAATACCGGCAACCGGATTTTTCTCGACCAAATCGCCCTCACGACCACCACCGGCACATCCAATGCCGTCATTCCATTTACGGCGCAATACGTGCGAATTCCCGGCGGAAACTTTCTGATGGGCGACCAGTTCGGTTACATTGACATCAAACATTACACCGACGAAGTCCCCGTCCATAACGTCTATATCTCGCCGCTTTACATGGACACGACGCTCGTCACATGCCGCGAGTATTGCAATTTTCTGAACGCCGCACTGACGCAGGGACTGATTGAGGTGCGCACGAACATCGTCTATGCCGTCGGCGGCACGAACGAATTCTTTTACACACACGACATTTCCTATTCGAGCCGCATCCAGTATCAGAACGGCACATTCGTCGTTCTCGCAAGCCGCGATTTGCATCCGGCCACAAGCGTGACTTGGTTTGGCGCGATCGCCTATTGCAATTGGCTGAGCCAGTCGAACGGTTTTGACACCTGCTACAATTTCACCAACGGCGATGTGGATTTCACGAAAAGCGGCTGGCGTCTGCCGACCGAAGCGGAATGGGAATACGCCGCGCATGGCGGCCTGACGAATCCGTATTGCATGTTTCCGTGGGGCACGAACGACAATGCCGACGGCACCTTCGCCAATTGGGAAAATTCCGGCGATCCGTTCGAGACCACGAATGATTATCCCTGCACAACGCCGGTGGGCTTTTACAACGGTTCGCTCCGCTACGCGACGAATTACGACTGGCCCGGCAGCCAGACCACTTATCAGACGAGCGACGGCTCGAATCCCTACGGCCTTTACGACATGGGCGGCAACGTCTGGGAATGGTGCAACGATTGGTATCAAACCGCGTATTACGCCTACTGCACAAACAACAATATTGTCACCAATCCGCCCGGGCCGGCGTTCACCAATCTGACCGCCAATGATTATTTCCCGGACTATGCAAGCGGCCAACCGTATCGTTGTCTGCGCGGCGGCACGTGGTGGAACGGCAATGCCACGAACGATTTCGACTACGGCCATGCGCGCGTTTCCAATCGCGACCCGGCCTGGTTTCTCGGCGGCGGCCCGCCCGGCGATCCTTACGGGCAATGGAGTCAAACGGGCTTTCGCGTGATGCGGCGGGAAATGATTCCGCAGACGGTGGGACTTTTCACCAATCTCCCTGGCGTGCAACCCGGCTACACGCTGTTCTCGCCGATGCAGGCCAACACCACTTATCTGATCAACAACAGCGGCCAATATGTCCACCAGTGGACGACCACCTACAATCCGGGCCGGTCGGAATACTTAATGCCGAACGGCCACTTGTTGCGAACCTGTTCTTTGGGTTTTGCCGCCCTGCTTAACACGGGCGGCGGTGAAGGCGGCCGGGTGGAAGAACGAGATTGGCAAAATAATCTGGTCTGGTGCTACGAGCAGAACACGATCACGAACCTGAGCCATCACGACATCGCGCTTTTGCCCAACGGCAATTTGCTGATGATCATGTGTGAGGAAAAGACTTTGGCGGAAGTGCTCGCCGCCGGTTTTCAGACGAATTCACAGACGCAAATCAGCGTGACCACCAACGGCGGTTATCTGTTGCCCGACGCCATCATCGAAGTGCAGCCCGCCGCGAAGGACGGTACGACCAACGGCACCATTGTCTGGCAGTGGCACGTCTGGGATCACCTCGTTCAACAATATGACGCGACCAAGGCCAACTACGGCGTGGTCAGCAATCACGTTGAACTGATCAATGCCAACAGCGGTCCGCTTCAGCAGTTCTGGAATCACTTCAACGGCATTGATTACAATCCGCAGCTTGACCAAATCCTCATCAGCTCGCGTAATCAGTGCGAGATTTGGGTGATTGACCACAGCACGACCACCGCGCAAGCCGCCGGCCACACTGGTGGTCGTTACGGCAAGGGCGGCGACTTGCTTTATCGCTGGGGCAATCCGGCCGTCAACAATCTCACCGACGCGACGCACAAGGAAATGCTCTGGCAGCAGCACTGCGCGACTTGGATTCCGACCAACTGTCCCGGTGCGGGTCATATTCTCATTCACGACAACGGCATCAACCGCGCCAATCCAGCTTACACTTCGATTGATGAAA